>ERZ1026878.155-NODE-155-length-58158-cov-16.899867_pt1 | contig 58158 bp, 43 predicted proteins | sample MGYA00380169_ERZ1026878 | MGnify/ENA primary metagenome ERZ1026878 (study PRJEB33269, sample SAMEA4719805) | human gut metagenome | biome: human-associated habitat; feature: organic feature; material: feces | place: Cameroon | collected 2013-10 ...
AGGTTGGATGTTTTTCTGCTCTTTACTTTTTAGAATATTATCTCGAACTCGCGTAAATAGCAATAGTTTGCTTTATGTAGCTAATCATTATTTGATACTAAGCAGCATCGGCTCTGCTCCAACAAATAGAACTTGCAAAATAAGTTTCTCTCGTTCACATGATGCGCTGTTTACATTGTTTCAATTCGGTCATGCCATAGTGCAAATTCCTTTCTCATGTTTTCTGCAACCGTTTTTAAGGACTTTGTAGGTTTGTCATTATCATAAATATCAATAAGGTCGCGAAGAAAAACGAATACTGAGATAAAGCAATGACTTACCGGCCATTTTCCAGACGGGTGACTCACATAATATGCAGGTATGTTGTATAACCGTCCTATTTCCAAGGGGAGTTTGTCGAAGACCTTTATATGTTCAAAATGTAGTCTCAGGTTATTATCAGCATATTTGTCAAGTAAGCCAAAGGCATTACCACCAAGAAATACAACTTTCTCTGGCTTTAAGATAGAGATGAGTTCAAGCGTAGATTTTACTCCCTCGTCTCGCAATTCGGCTTTCAAGTCAGTAAAACCTTTGTCTGATTGAAATGGTGTCAGATTAGTCCACACCACTTTATGATCATTGTCTATCGTGTCTACATGTTTAGAAGCATCATAGCCCATAAAGAATCTTGCACCATTTGTAAACTTCCACACATTCTTATCTCCGCAAAATCTTTGCCCCCAACATTCATTACCTGCAAGAAAATTATCCAAGGTGCGGTTTGTAACTCGTTTGTTGCCTCCTTTGGGATTAATGCCGACAAACATTATGTCGACCCCACCTCCGACCAAGTTCAATGGAGATTGTGTGTAATATGGAACTTCATATTTTGCAGAAAGTTCGTTGAAACGTTCAACCCATTTCTCCCCCCATTCTTTGATTCTGATATTTGTCATACCTGTCCTATTTGTAATACGGCGGTTTCCTTGCACCTCTGGCAATGCAATAGATTGCCGACTTGTGCAAGTATTATTCACAACAGTACTCTTAAAAAAGTTCGTAGCTTGTCCGATGTATATAAATAAAAATCAGCGTAACTTGCTGTTATACAACTCGTTACGCTGACTTTGGCGGAGAGAGAGGGATTCGAACCCCCGGTACCTTGCAGTACGCCGGTTTTCAAGACCGGTGCATTCGACCACTCTGCCATCTCTCCATGCAAACTATGGTCGTCTTTTCGTGTTTGCGAGTGCAAAGGTAAGTATTATTTCATAATTTGCCAAACATTTGACAGGCTATTTTTGAACGATGATTGCGAAAACCAGCGAAAACCAAGCGAAACTAATAAGGAACTAGCGAAATATTAGAATTTATATATCGGTATAATGACAGTGGAAGCTATTAAAGAAACCCCACCGTTAAAGGACGATGGGGGAGGACCTAATGTTTTCACAACGGAATAATCCTTATTGTGATTTGCTAGAATGTTACTGCAAAAATACAGCATTCCTTTTAAGTATCAAAGGATATAGGACTTTTTTTATGCCATGTAGGAACAAAGTATAAACAAAGCATCTTGTGTTACTCAGAGTGTATAAATAAATACTATCTCTGTGTACGTCAAGTCTGAATGCGATTCTCATAAGTCTAATTTTGAGGGGTGAGCATTAACTATGAACTCAAATATGCAACTATTGTGATGAAAGGGCATGTTAATAGGACAAGAAATGTCGCGGAGCTGACTTTATATTCTCGCTTTTAGAGCCCGTCTTAAGTAAATGGTGTTAGTTTTTATCTCGATTGGCTTATAACTCGAAATTTATATGTAGATTTGTCAAGATAATGTGTTGTTCAATGTTGATAAACTATAACGGGAGATGTGACAATCTGTTTCTAACTTGTATAAAATAATCAACTTTCATAATACTTTGAAACCATGAGTACAAAGCATATACTTGGACTTGATCTTGGTACCAATAGTATAGGGTGGGCCGTAGTCAAAAGCAATGATACTGAAACCCAACAGTGCGTTCTTTCAGGCATAGTAGATGCCGGGAGCCGTATAATTCCGATGGACGCAGCCATGCAGAGTGATTTTGCAAAGGGGAATACCATATCGCAAACAAAGGATCGAACACAATATAGAGGTACAAGACGTTTGCGTGAGCGTTATTTGTTGCGTCGTGAACGTCTGCATCGTGTTTTACTGCAGATGGGTTTCCTGCCTCTGCATTATGCCAATTCGTTGACACGTTACGGCAAGTTTAAGGATGGGGCTGAATGTAAGTTGCCTTGGGAAAAAATAGAAGGTAGCGAAATACAAAGGTTCCTCTTCAAAAGATCATATGATGAGATGTTGCAAATGTTTTGGACCGCTCAGCCCGAATTGATGGCGAAGGGGATGAAAGTGCCTTATGATTGGACGCTGTACTATCTCCGCCAGAAAGCGCTTCATGAGCCAATCACAGAATATGAACTCGCTTGGATACTACTTAACTTTAATCAAAAGCGAGGTTATTATCAAACCCGTGGTGAGGAAAATGATGTTGACAAAACAAAAGACGAAAAATACCATGCTCTGAAGGTCGTAAGCGTTGTTGATAGTGGCGAAAAGAAAGGAAAGGGCATTTGGTATAATGTTTTTTTAGAGAATGGTATGGTGTATCATCGTCTGGCTTCCGAGGCTCCCGACTGGGTGGGCAAGGTAAAGGACTTTATTGTCACCACCAATCTAAATGAAGATGGTACGCCTAAAACTGATAAAGATGGTCATATAAAACGTTTAATAAGCATGCCTAAGGAGACCGACTGGGGATTAATCAAGATAAAGACCGAAAACGACATACGTACATCAGGACTCTCGGTTGGCGAGTATATATTCAATGCTTTACTTCATAATCCAAAACAAAAGATCAAGGGACAGTTGGTGCGTACCATAGAACGCGATTTTTATAAAGAAGAATTGCGTCAGATATTAAATAAACAAAAAGAGTTTATTCCTCAACTGTGCGATGCCAATTTGTATGCAGATTGCATTAACGAACTTTATTCTCAGAATGAGGCCTTCAGACACTCAATTGCAACCAAAGACTTTACATATCTTTTGCTTGAAACATAATATTCTACCAGCGTCCGCTAAAGAGCAAAAAGTCAACGATAGCAGAGTGTCCGTACGAATATCACGAGTGTTTGGATACGAATGGTGTCAGAGTAAAAAAATATGTCAAGTGCATATCAAAGTCCCAACCTCTGTATCAAGAGTTTCGTTTGTGGCAATTTGTAGGTAACCTCTGCATCTACAAGTCCGGATATGATCAAGAGGGACGTCTTGTCGACTCAATTGATGTAACCTCCGATTTCCTTCCTGATGAAGAAAGTCGTGCCCAATTATTCGATTGGCTCAACGACCGGCCAAGCGTCAAGGCAGATGAAATGTTCAAAAGGTACTTCGAAATAGGCAAGTTAGGCTCCAAGATTGTTGGAATGTCGTATAGTTGGAATTACGTGCGCGACAAGGCTTATCCTTGTAACGAAACTAGAGGCGGAATATTGGTATCTCTGTCCAAGGCGGGAGTTGACACCTCCTTTCTTAACGATAAAGTCTTAGAACATCAGTTGTGGCACATTTTGTATAGTGTCAGTGACCGTACAGAACTTCGTACGGCTCTTGGTAGGTTTGCCAATAAACATGCGCTTGGCAGTGCTTTTGTTGAGGTCATGACCAAATATCCGCCGTTCGAGGCCGATTATGGTGCCTATTCAGCCAAGGCCATTAAAAGGCTACTGCCGCTTATGCGTATGGGACATCATTGGTGTGCCAATAATATAGATTCCGGCACCAAGGAGCGCATGCAAAAAATTATCGACGGTGAGGTGGACGAAACAATCTCCAAGCGTACCCGCGAGAAAGCTTTGACCTTGGATAGTATTGACCATTTCCGAGCCTTGCCATTGTGGCTTGCTTGCTATGTCGTGTACAATCGTCACAGCGAGTCGGGCGATATTCGCAAGTGGCATTCACCAAACGATATAGACGACTATTTAGCGCATTTCAAGCAGCATTCTCTGCGTAATCCTGTGGTCGAACAGGTTGTAACCGAAACCCTTCGCGTGGTGCGTGACGTATGGCGGGCACAAGGTCACATTGACGAGATACATGTTGAGTTAGGTCGCGACATGAAAGCATCAGCAGACAAACGTGCCCAAATGACGGAGCGCGCTCTGCGCAATGAGATGGCCAATTTGCGAGTCAAAGCCTTGCTTGCAGAGTTGAAAAATCCCGAGTTTGGCATTCAAAATGTGCGTCCTTACTCTCCAAGCCAGCAAGAGCTGCTGCGTATATATGAGGATACCGCCCTCAACAGTGTAGGCGAGCCAGATGATTACATCAGAGAGATACTTAAAAAGTTCTCCGATGCTAAAAAAAGTCCTACAACTTCCGACATTAAACGATATATATTGTGGCTCGAACAGCACTACATATCACCCTACACTGGGCAGCACATTCCGTTGTCGCGACTTTTTACCACCGACTACGAAATAGAACACGTCATACCGCAGTCACGCTATTTCGATGATTCCATGACCAATAAGGTAATTTGTGAGGCAGAGGTTAACAAACTCAAGTCAAATGCCCTTGGATATGAGTTTATAAAGCAGCATCATGGTCAGAGAGTTGTGCTCAATGGCGGGCGTATTGTAAGTGTGCTCGAGCCCGATAGCTATTGCGAATTAGTGCAAAAAATGTATGGCAAGAACAATCGCGCCAAGTTGCGCAAGCTTCTCCTCGATGACCTGCCAGCCGAATTCATCGAACGGCAAATGAACGATAGCCGCTACATTAGCAAATTGGTTAAGACCCTGCTGTCAAACATCGTGCGTGACGAGGATGAGCAAGAGGCCACCTCCAAGCATGTTATAGTATGTACGGGAGCTGTAACTGATAGGTTGAAGCGCGAATGGGGTGTAAATGATGTGTGGAACCGTTTAATCCTACCGCGTTTCCAGCGCATGAACAGCTTGACCAATTCCAGCAAATTTACCGCCATTAGTGCTACGGGCCACTTAATTCCCGCTATGCCGCTTGAGCTGCAAAAGGGTTTTAACAAAAAGCGAATCGATCACCGCCACCATGCCATGGACGCCATCATTATAGCCTGTGCTACGCGCAATCACGTCAACCTTTTGAGCAACGAGGCTGCTTTGCCTAAAAACCAGAGCACCCGTCATCAGTTGTCGCACAAGTTGCGCCGTTACGAGACGATTGTGGTTAATCGCGATGGCAAGCTCCAACAGTTGTCCGTGGCCCGAGAGTTTTTGTTGCCATGGGCCACATTCCCGGCCGATGTTGAGCATGTGCTTAGTCAAATTATAGTCAGTTTTAAGCAAAATCTGCGTGTCGTCAATAAAACGTCCAATCATGCTCTACGCATCGTCAACGGTCGAAAACAACTTGTGCCCCAAACCTCGGGTGATTGTTGGGCTATACGAAAGTCTATGCACAAGGAGACCGTCTTTGGCGAAATCAATCTAAAACGTCAAAAAGCATTTGCGCTCAAAGAAGCCCTGCTGCGTCCTCAGCGCATAGTCAATCGCGACCTGCGTGCCAAAATCATCGAGTTGCTCAGCAAGCACTACACTGAAAAGCAAATAAAGGTATATTTTGCAAACAATGTCGATGCTTGGCAGGACGTCAATATTAAGAAAGTCGAAATGTATTATTTCACGAGCGAAACCGCAGACAGGTATTTTGCCACGCGCAAAAGTATCGATACCACTTTCGATCGCAAGTGCATAAAAGAGAAGGTGGCCGACACGGCTATACAGAAAATTCTGTTGCGCCACCTTGAGCGTTATGCAGACAATCCCAACCTCGCTTTCTCGCCCGATGGTATCGATGAGATGAATCGCCACATTGTAGTGCTTAACAATGGCAAGCATCACCAGCCCATCTATAAGGTGCGTGTATACGAAAAGGCCGACAAGTTTGCCGTAGGGCAGACAGGCAACAAGCGATTCAAATTCGTAGAGGCAGCCAAGGGTACCAATTTGTTCTTTGCCATTTACGAGAACGAGGTGATTAATAAGCAGACGGGGCATCTTGTTCGGAAACGCACCTATCGTACCATTCCGCTAAATGAGGCCATCGGCAAGTTAAAGCAGAGGCTGCCACTTGACAGCCAGGCCGCATTCATACTTTCACCCAACGATCTTGTATACGTTCCCACCGAGGAGGAGCGAATTACGGGTAAAGTAAACAAACCGTTGGACAAAAGTCGGGTATATAAGCTTGTGAGCATAAGCGGTAGTGTGGCAGATTTCGTGCCATGTTCTGCAGCTTCAATCATATTCTCAGTGTCAAAAATCGAATCTGCAAATTATTCAGGTGTACAGAACGAATTTGGTTTGGGTAGCCCGAAATCAAAAAATGAGCGTGCCACCACCAATGAGATGATTAAAGAAGTTTGTATCCCCATAAAGGTAGACAGGCTTGGTCACATCGTCGAAAACTAAATTATAGCAAAAATGGCTTGAAGGCTTTGCACCAGCAACAGCCTCCAAGCTCTTTGCGTATTTTTGCCATATTCATTTCCTGACTCCTAAATATCTCAACAGGCTTATGATAAAGAAAACCCTTTACTTCAGTACTCCTGCCTACCTATCGTTACGTATGGGGCAAGTGGTCATCAAAATGCCCGAAGTCGAAAAGCAAGGAGATCTGTCTGAGCATATAAGGCAGCAATCTGTGGTCACACGTCCTATCGAAGATGTAGGTTTGGTCATACTCGACCACAAACAAATCACCCTGACCCAAGGCTTGATAGAGGCATTGCTTGCCAATAATTGTGCCCTAATCACCTGTAACAGCCAGAGCATGCCCGTTGGCCTGATGCTCCCTCTGAGTGGCAACACCACGCAGAGTGAGCGCTTTCAGTGTCAAATAGCCGCATCACTCCCACTGCGCAAGCAACTGTGGCAACAAACTATCAAGGCCAAAATACGCAACCAGGCCATGGTGCTCTCTACTTGTGCCCAAGTCGAGGTGGGTTGCATGCAGCATTGGGCCGAGCAGGTTAAGAGCGGAGACCCCGACAATCTTGAGGCTCGTGCTGCAGCCTATTATTGGCACAACCTTTTTTCGAGTATTGCCGAACTAACCTCATTCACGCGCCATCGCGAAGGCATGCCTCCCAATAATCTGCTCAACTATGGTTATGCCATTTTGCGAGCCGTAGTGGCGCGAGCCTTAGTTAGTAGCGGATTATTGCCCACATTGGGCATACATCATCACAATCGTTACAACGCCTATTGTCTTGCCGACGACATTATGGAGCCTTTCCGCCCCTATGTTGATGAATTAGTTTATTGTATTGTACGTGAATCTGGTACAAACAACCTAGAATTGACCAAAGATGTTAAAGCTCGGTTGCTCGCTATTCCCACCCTCGATGTAGTCATTTCGGGCAAACGTAGTCCGCTTATGGTTGGAGTAGTACAAACCACCGCCTCTCTCAGCAAGTGCTATAGTGGCGAAGTTAGGCGCATAGCATATCCTGAACGTTAACACCAGTTAGTAGTTATGGACAAATTAAGTGCCTATAGAGTTATGTGGATATTGGTATTCTTTGATTTACCCACAGATTCAAAACAAGACAAGCAAGCGTATGTCCTGTTTCGTAAGCAGCTGCAAATGGACGGTTTCACCATGTTTCAATACTCCGTCTATATCCGTCATTGTGCTAGTATGGCCAATGCCGATGTGCACATCAAACGTGTCAAAAGTTTTATGCCAGAACATGGTAGTGTGGCGGTCATGTGTATCACCGATAAGCAGTTTGGCGATATTCAGGTGTTTCATGGCTCGAGAATTGAAAAGGCTCGAACGCAGCCGCAGCAGTTAGAGTTGTTTTAATTTGTAGTGCTTGGCGTGCGTGTTTCGTATTGGTCCGTCGTGACAACCATGTGTGGAAGCTTCGCACATTTTCTCCGTGTTTAGATGTCTGAACTACAAACTCGATATTTCGCTTATTGCCAATTATATCGTCTGAAACCCATCTGTTTTATCATTTCTAATTGTAAACGTAAACACCTGATTATGAGGAGATAACTCATAATCAGGTGTTTGTGACCTTACGAAGGTATGGATTTTCTAGCAAATCACAACGGTCTTGACTGCGGCAATATCGAGCCAAAGGTGTTTGTGACCTTACGAAGGTATGGATTTTCTAGCAAATCACAACGGTTCTGATACTACTGGCTGGTTTCCTGCAGGTGTTTGTGACCTTACGAAGGTATGGATTTTCTAGCAAATCACAACGAACAGTTCTGCAAGCTACCTTACAAGTTCGGTGTTTGTGACCTTACGAAGGTATGGATTTTCTAGCAAATCACAACGAGACTTGGGGTGCAAATCCCGAGGCTATTGGTGTTTGTGACCTTACGAAGGTATGGATTTTCTAGCAAATCACAACAGTAAATGCGGTGAAATTCTCCCGTGCTTTGGTGTTTGTGACCTTACGAAGGTATGGATTTTCTAGCAAATCACAACACTCTATCCTTAAAACCCTTAACCTCTGAGGGTGTTTGTGACCTTACGAAGGTATGGATTTTCTAGCAAATCACAACACCTTTGCATCGTTCTGAACTGGAATTGAAGGTGTTTGTGACCTTACGAAGGTATGGATTTTCTAGCAAATCACAACGGGGTAGCAGATTGCAAAGAAGATGCAGTAGGTGTTTGTGACCTTACGAAGGTATGGATTTTCTAGCAAATCACAACGTTTGAACATTTCAACAATGATTTGAACACGGTGTTTGTGACCTTACGAAGGTATGGATTTTCTAGCAAATCACAACTTACGAATACCTCATTACGCCGGAGGAGGGGTGTTTGTGACCTTACGAAGGTATGGATTTTCTAGCAAATCACAACGCCCTTAACTGATGATATAACCATGTTGCGGTGTTTGTGACCTTACGAAGGTATGGATTTTCTAGCAAATCACAACTGATTATATAAATGGTTATATTTATATTTTGGTGTTTGTGACCTTACGAAGGTATGGATTTTCTAGCAAATCACAACATGCTTCTACTTTTTCCCGTACTGCTCCGGGTGTTTGTGACCTTACGAAGGTATGGATTTTCTAGCAAATCACAACTGTTCGTGACATTGATTTCGTTATTTCCGAGGTGTTTGTGACCTTACGAAGGTATGGATTTTCTAGCAAATCACAACAGAATGCTTGGATATACCTTAAAACTTGAAGGTGTTTGTGACCTTACGAAGGTATGGATTTTCTAGCAAATCACAACACGCCTTTGGTGCCAACGTCGTTGGTGCTGGTGTTTGTGACCTTACGAAGGTATGGATTTTCTAGCAAATCACAACGCGAAAAAAGGCTCTTTCTTCTTGCTCTTGGTGTTTGTGACCTTACGAAGGTATGGATTTTCTAGCAAATCACAACTAGCTCTCAAGTGCATTAGCATTTATTCTTGGTGTTTGTGACCTTACAAAGGTATGGATTTTCTAGCAAATCACAACTGAGCATATTGTGAGCAATCGGACTGCGGGGGTGTTTGTGACCTTACAAAGGTATGGATTTTCTAGCAAATCACAACTGGTACTCCATACTTACTCCTCCTTATCTCGGTGTTTGTGACCTTACAAAGGTATGTATTTTCTAGCAAATCACAACGCGCTTTGCACTGTCGCATACAGAGAGTGAGGTGTTTGTGACCTTACAAAAGTATGTATTTTCTAGCAAATCACAACCTTTTGGTGAGTATGGTGTCGGTCACGGCGGTGTTTGTGACCTTACAAAAGTATGTATTTTCTAGTAAATCACAACCGTATCCGCACCACCTTGCGTCCCATGTCTGGTGTTTGTGACCTTACAAAGGTATGTATTTTCTAGCAAATCACAACACAACGTAGAACTTATAGCCAAGGAAAGCCGGTGTTTGTGACCTTACAAAGGTATGTATTTTCTAGCAAATCACAACTACATTCTTTTCAAATCCACAGAAGTATATGGTGTTTGTGACCTTACAAAGGTATGGATTTTCTAGTAAATTACAACTGATGTTAATACCATTATTATCTAAATTAGACTCGTAATCTTACTAATGTATAAAATCCCTATCAAGTTGCCCCCAATTACGAAATGGTCAAATTCGTAATTGGGGGCTTGCTTTTGCTCACAATGATATTGAATGTTCTGGCAAGTCGCGGCAGTAAACCGTGCGCCACAAAACAGGGGGAGGAATGCGTGCAAACAACTATCTCCTGCCGTTGCGAATGGCGTAGGTATTGGCCACACAAAGCAGAGCCACACCCGTGTCGGCCAAAACGGCGGCCCACAAACTGGCATAACCCAATGCACCAGCCAACATGACGGCCACCTTGATGCCAAGCGCCAAGGCAATGTTGTAACGCACCAGGCTGCGCGTGCGCCGACCAATCATAATGGCATCGGCCACACGCGAGGGATTGTCACTCTGTATCACCACATCGGCCGTTTCAACCGCGGCATCGCTGCCAGCGCCTCCCATGGCAAAACCCACATCGCTCATGGCCAATACAGGTGCATCGTTAATGCCGTCGCCCACAAAGGCCACCTTGCCCGTGTCAGCACACTGCTGCTTGATGCGCTGCATCTGCTCCACCTTGCCCTCAGGCAGCAAGTCGGCGTGCCACTCGTCAACACCAAGCGTCTGCGCCAAACGTTCCACAGCCGCGCTGCGGTCGCCCGACAGTACACAAGTGCGCTTGATGCCCAATGCGTGCAGCCGTTCAATGCCCTTGGCAGCCTCGGGGCGTGGTTGGTCGCCCAGAGCAATCATGCCCGCATAGCGTCCGTCCATGGCGCAGTACACCACGGTGTCGCCAGTGACCGTCTCCGTCTTGCCGGTGTCAATGCCGTGCGCCTCAAGCAGCGCCGCCTTTCCCACCAACAGCTCGTGGCCGGCCACCATGCCCCGCAGTCCGAGGCCCGGTTCCTCCTCCACCATGTCGGCCACCAAAGCGCTGGCAGCGTTGGCCTGTGTATCCCCCTTGCTGTCGGCCGCAGCCACAATGGCACGGGCCACCGGGTGCGTGCTTTTGCGCTCAACGGCAGCCACCATTCTCAGCAAGTTGTCAGCCCCAACGGTCTCCCCCTCGGCACACGTCACCTGGCTCACCACAAACTGTCCGGTAGTGAGCGTTCCCGTCTTGTCAAACACCACATGGCTCAGGCGCGCCACCGCATCAAGGTAGTTTCCCCCTTTGAACAGTATGCCCATGCGCGAGGCCACCCCGATGCCCCTGAAGTAGGCCAGCGGCACACTCACCACCAAGGCACACGGACACGAAATAACCAGAAACACCAGGGCGCGGTACAGCCACACGGCCCACCCCGTGCCTCCCGCCAGCAATGGCGGCACAAGCGCAATCAAAGCTGCGAGCGCAATAACCACAGGCGTGTACACACGTGCAAAGCGGCGGATAAACATCTCGGCGTGCGACTTGCGCGAAGCAGCGTCCTCCACCATCGTCATGATGCGTTGCAAGGCACTCTTGGCATAAGGGCGCAACACCCTTACCCTCACCACGCGTCCAATGGCAATCATGCCGGCCGCCACCTCGTCTCCCGCATCAATGCTGCGCGGTTCGGCCTCGCCAGTGAGTGCTGCGGTGTCAAAGTCGGCCCGTTCAGTCAGCAGTGTACCATCGAGCGGCACACGTTCGCCGGCCACCACCTCAATCACACTGCCCACCTCCACGGCTTCGGGCTTCACATTGGTGCGTCGGCCGTCATGGTCAATCACAGTAGCAGTGTCGGGACGCAGGTTGACGAGCGACTGAATGTCACGTCTGGCGCGTCCCACAGCACGGTCTTGAAAATATTCGCCTACCGAGTAAAACAGCAGCACTGCCACTGCTTCGGGATATTCGCCAATGGCAAAAGCCCCGACAGTGGCCAGCACCATCAGTGTAAACTCGTTGAATATGTCGCCTTTGGCTATCTCCTCGCCCGCCTCCTTCAGTATGGGCAGCCCTACGGGCAGATATGCCAGCACAAACACAGCCCAAGGCCATGCAGGCAGCGGATTGGCCACAATGCCCACAATGAGCAGCAGGGCTGCCACCGCCATGGGCAGCAGTGCGCGCCACATGGGGGCTTCGTTCTCTTCGTGATGGTGGTGGTGACAACCGCAGCCGCAGCCACCGTCGTTATCATGGCAGTGGCCATGTTCGTGATGATGTTTGTTGCACATAATGTTGTGTGTTTTAGTTGTAAATACGCTGCAAAGGTACGTCCTGCGGACTGCAACCCGGTTGCAAAAGCGGGGTGGGGGAGTGTGTCTGGTGCTCACTTTGGCGTAAGTGTGGCATGCCCATTTGCGCACCCAATCCCTCCGTCTGAGCACTTTTTATGCGCTGTCATGCACCAACCTCGGCAATAAATAGTAACTTTGCACCTCTAAGCGGGCGTTCAAAATAATACGAAGCACCTGCTTACACAGTAACACCTCAATTTGTTATGACTGACAACAAAACAAACCAAAATAATCCGAATGAGGAGAGCCTGGTGGTTGATGGCCGCAAACTCTCCATTGAGGAATATCTTGACCAGGACGAAAAGAAAGACCTCTTGCGCCTGCTCACCGCCGGTTCGGTGGACGACGGCAAGTCAACCCTTATAGGCCGCTTGCTCTTCGACTCCAAAAAACTCTACGAAGACCAACTCTCGGCTCTCGAGCGCGACTCTAAGCGCGTGGGCAATGCCGGTGCGGGCCAAATAGACTATGCCCTGTTGTGTGACGGTTTGAAGGCCGAGCGCGAGCAAGGCATCACCATCGATGTGGCCTATCGCTACTTCTCAACCAACAAGCGCAAGTTCATCATAGCCGACACCCCGGGGCACGAGCAGTACACCCGCAACATGATAACAGGTGGTTCAACAGCCAACCTGGCCATCATTCTGGTTGATGCACGCACCGGTGTGATTACGCAAACACGCCGCCACACCTTCCTGTGCTCGTTGTTGGGCATCAAACATTTGGTGCTGGCTGTCAACAAGATGGACCTTGTCAACTTCGACGAGCAGGTGTTCCGCAAAATCGTGGCCGACTTCGAAGCCTTTATCAAGCCCTTCGGCATACCCGATGTGCGCTGTATCCCCCTTTCGGCTCTTGAGGGCGACAATGTGGTAACGCGCAGCCAGCGCACCCCGTGGTATGATGGCCCCGCCCTGCTCGAGTTCCTCGAAACGGTGCACATTGGCAACGACCACAACCTCAAAGACTTCCGCTATCCTGTGCAGTATGTAGTGCGTCCCGATCTGGACTTTCGCGGTTTCTGCGGCAAGATAGCCAGCGGCGTAGTGCGCAAGGGCGACGAGGTAATGGCTTTGCCCTCGGGCAAGCGCAGCCGTGTAAAGCGCATCGTCACCTACGATGGCGACCTCGACTATGCCTTCCCGCCTCAGAGCGTCACCCTGCAGCTTGAGGACGAAATAGACATTTCGCGTGGCGAGATGATTGTACACCCCGACAATGTGCCCAACGTAGGCCGCCATTTCGAGGCCATGCTGGTGTGGATGGACGAGCAGCCTATGGACGTGCGCAAGTCGTTCTATCTCAAGCAGACCACCAACACCACGCGCTGCCGCATCGACCACTTCGACTACAAGGTGGACGTCAACACCCTCGAAAAGAGTGAGGTGGACCACCTCGAACTTAACGAGATAGGTCGTGCTGTGATTGTCAGTGCCAAGGAACTCTTCTTCGACGCCTACAAGGACAACAAGCCCACTGGCGCCTTCATTTTGATAGATCCCATCACCAACAACACCTCGTGTGTGGGCATGATACTCGGTCCCGTGGCCGAGAACGACCTGCACTCCGACGATGCCCTTCCCACGCTCGACTTGCCCAAACTCGGTATAGCTCCCGAGCACTACGAGGCCATTGACAAGGCTGTGAAGGAACTCAGCCGTCAAGGTATTGAGGTGAAGGTTAAGAAATAATACATGCTGATATGCTAATGTGCCAACATTGCAGATGGCCATGTCATCTGCATGTCGGTGCATTAGCATATATTGTATTTTGGGGGGAGGACGAGTTGGCAGGTTGATGAGTTAACAAGTAAGTAGGTTATGTGCTACTTATTATGTTAAAGTCATAAGGATAAGAAACTTGTCCAACTTACCTTCCTCCCCCTGTCAACTTGTTTACAAATTCCGCCACCGCGTTAGTAGTGCATAACATCAGCACATTAGCGAGCATGGCGAGCGGGTCACATTAGCATATTAGCACATTATATATAATAAGTAAGTCATGAAAGCCCTTAAAGAACGTATTCTGCGCGACGGCAAATGCTTTGAAGGAGGCATTTTGAAAGTCGATAACTTTATCAACCATCAGATGGACCCCATCTTGATGAAGTCAATGGCTGTAGAGTTTGTACGCCGTTTTGCCAGCACCGACATCAACAAAATTATCACCGTCGAGGCCAGCGGTATAGCCCCCGCCATCATGGTAGGCTATCTGCTCGAGCTGCCCGTAGTGTTTGCCAAGAAAAAGACTCCCAGCACCATGGAGCATATGCTTGCCACCAAGGTATTCTCGTTTACCAAGCAGCGCTCTTACGATGTGTGCGTGAGCAGCGACTACCTGTGCAAGGGCGACAAGGTACTCTTTATCGACGACTTCCTGGCCAATGGCAATGCCGCCAAGGGCATACTCGAATTGGTAGATCAGGCCGGTGCCGAACTCGTGGGCATGGGCTTCTTGATAGAAAAAGCCTTCCAGCACGGCGGCGACGAACTGCGCCACATGGGCATTCATGTAGAGTCGCTTGCCATTATTGAAAGTCTTGACAACTGCGAAATTAAAATAAAGGACGATGGCTACGACAGATAATACAACAACCAAGCAGACCGAAGTGGCCAAGAGCGGTTTGATATACGGACTCAACGACCGTCCGCCCTTGCGCGAGACACTCTTTGCCGCCGCCCAACACCTGTTGGCCATATTCGTGGCCATTGTCACTCCGCCGCTCATTATAGCCAGTGCGCTCAAGCTCGACACCGACACCACCAGTTTCCTTGTGTCCATGTCGCTCATGGTGTCGGGTGTGGCCACCTTCATTCAGTGCCGCCGCATAGGCCCCGTAGGTTGCGGTCTGCTTTGCATACAAGGCACCAGCTTTTCATTCATCGGCCCCATCATAGCCGCAGGCTTGGCTGGCGGACTACCCGCCGTGTTTGGTGCCACAGTGGCCGGTTCGGTGGTCGAGATGTTTGTGAGCCGCATACTCAAGTATGCCCGCCGCGTCATCACCCCCTTGGTCAGTGGCATAGTGGTCACACTCATAGGCATGTCGCTCATCAAGGTGGGCATCAGCGCCTGTGGTGGTGGCGAGGCTGCCAAGGCTGCCGGCACCTTTGGCTCTGTTGAAAATGTAGGTATTGCAGCCCTTGTGCTTGTGCTCATTGTCTTTTTCAATCGCAGCAGCAACCGCTACTTGCGCATGGGGTCCATCGTCATCGGTCTCGTTGTGGGTTATGCCGTGTCGTGGAGTCTCGGCATGGTCGACTTTGGATCGGTGCAGAGCTATGGCGGCTTTAACTACCCCAACCCCTTCAAGTATGGTTTTAGTTTCGACATCTCGTCCATCATAGGTTTGGGCTTGGTATATCTCATCACCTCCATCGAGGCTTATGGCGACATAACAGCCAATTCGCTCATCTCGGGCGAGCCAGTCGAGGGCGAAACCTTCATGCGCCGTGCCCAAGGCGGCATCTTGGCCGATGGTTTCAACTCCATGTTAGCCGGCTTGGCCTTTTGCTCATTCCCCAACAGTATATTTGCCCAGAACAATGGCATGATACAGCTCACGGGTGTGGCCAGTCGCTATGTAGGCTACTTCATAGCCGGCATGTTGGTGCTGCTGGGCGTGTTCCCCGCTGTGGGCATCGTGTTCTCGCTCATGCCTTCGCCCGTGTTGGGTGGTGCCACCTTGCTTATGTTTGGCACAGTGGCTGCGGCCGGCATACGCATCATAGCCTCGCAAACAATCAACCGCAAGGCCACCTTGGTCATGGCTATCAGCTTCTCGCTGGGTTTGAGTGTTGAGCTTGTACCCGAAATTCTCAGCCAGTTGCCCAGCACGGTGCAGAGCATTTTCTCATCAGGCATTACCACGGGCGGCCTGGCGGCTATCATCTCTAATTTGGTGATACGAATTAAGGAGTGACACCGTGCTCGCTGATGTGCAGATGCGTGCATACACACTGCTTAAAAGTATTATTTTGAATACTGCCTGCACACTACACTAATTGGCTCTAAGTCGCTTGTAATCATACACTTGCAGTGTGTAGGTACATCTGCACTTTGCCTGCACTATGCCTGCACCGCAAGTCATGTGCAGGCACGGTTCGCAACAAGTGCACGGGATTGTGCAGCTTGTGTGCAAGTATGGCAGATTTGCTGTAACGGGAGGTAGGAAAATACGTCGCTCCGACTGTTTTTTCGTCCTCCCGTTGCTGTTTTCCCGCCCTCCCGTTGCCGCCTAAAACGCACCGCCGTTCACTTTAGTGTAGATGGTGGTGTATATAAAAACGGAGGTTGTCTGCACGCTTTGCTGTGTTGATTATCAAAGCGTTACACGCAAAAGTGCAGAGTGCAGACAAATTGCACAAAAAATAATTGTAGAGGCCATTCATGCAGTGTAGTACGTGTTGTGTGCACACGCGTGTTGCCGTTCAAGTTCCATACGTACATATTTATAATTAAAGCCATGCGTAAAATATTGATGTCCCTTCTGTCGGTGCTGCTTGTTTGCACGTCGTGCAGCAACGAGGCCGACGATGCTTATGCCCATGAGCGCGCCTTCTTAAAGTTTCCGTATGCCAACGATGTGGCGCCCCTGTTCACTGCGTTGAACAACAATGGTCAATGGTGTTGCATAGAGTTGGGCACGAGTGGTTTCGTTTTCAAAACATTCACGCAGTCGGGTTCATATCCTTACACGTCCGAAATCAAGAACTATGGTCAGCCACAGTGCGTGGCGGGTTTTGTGGTGGGCAAGTCATCGCTGCCCGACATGAACATGCAGTACCCCGTAATGGCCTACGACCTGGCTTGTCCCGTGTGTTACAGTCAACACCTTATCACGCGCAAACTCACCCTGAGTGCGCCCGAACAGCTCACCTGTACAAAGTGCAAGCACACCTTCGACCTCTCTAACAGCGGTTTGAGCAGCGATGGCAACCGTTTGTTGCGCTACCGCACGGCGCTTTACAGTTCGCAGGGTAGCGGCATGCTGGTGGTGATGAATTAGTTTGCTCGCTGCGGCCGTGAATGTGCTGATATACACAACAAATAGGCTTATTACAAGCATACCATCCAGACTATGCACAAGAAATCGTGTTTTCTTGTGCATAGTCGTTTTTATATGCACAAAAAAGTGGCTTTTCTTGTGCATAGTCCATTTTACAAGCAAGCTTAGTATCCTTCCTGTGCGGCAACAATGTTTGCTTATGCTGATTGATGGGCTGATGCACTTTTAGTGTACAATCAATTTGTACACCTACTAAAAACCTTGTTCGTGCAGTACAAAAGACGGACTTCATAGCATTCCAGTGTATTTTAGCAAAAATTAAGTTAGCGGGGGGGTGTTTTTCGTTTCTTGTTGTATCTTTGCATTGTACTGATTAAGACACAACTTATTATTGGTTTGTTAAGCGGACGAATTTTTAGGCTCAGTTCTTTTTCTTTATAGCGGCAGCGAAAGCATATCTTACAAAATGGTCAACGTGTTTTGACCGCCATTGCATTTGCTTGCATTGTCGTTCGCTACGAAATGATCTTCATTGATGACAAATGAAACAGCATATTCCTTGAAGGGACTGTTCATACTTATTATTGCCAATAAGCGCTTGTTAGCTCTATTAAGCCTGTTCATTTTACTTCAAATCCTGCCATGCCGAGCGCAGAGGGCAGGACTCAAGACAAACGCACTCTGTTGGGGCGCAACCACTCCCAATGTCGGTGTAGAGTTAGGGCTTTCGCCACGAACCACGTTAAACGTTGCGGCAGCCTACAATCCGTGGAATTTCAGCCGTGGGCGCAAAATGCACCTATGGGCTGTGCAGCCCGCCTTGCGCTACTGGTTCTGCCAGCGTTTCGAGGGCCATTTTGTGGGTGTGCACGCCCACGCAGCTCAGTATTACGGCGGTTTCAAACAAAAACTCTACGACGGCTACTTGGCCGGAGGTGGCATCAGTTATGGCTATGCTTGGCTACTTTCTCCACACTGGAATGTTGAGGCCGAGATAGGCATAGGCTATGCCCGTCTGTGGTACAAGGAGGGTGAACGCATCTACTGCGAAAAGTGCAGTATATCGCGTCGCCACAACTATTGGGGGCCAACCATGGCCAGCTTGAGTGTGGCTTACGTGTTTTAAGCACAGAAGGCTCTTGTCAGCCTCGTGCAAGTAGTTCAACACATGGGTGTTGTCCGTCCATTCGTACGCTGTGGCAGGCAGCAGCAAAATATCTTTTTTTAATCATGCGTATTTTACATACATTGTCGTTACTGTTGGCTTTATCGCTGACGGCTGGATGCGCACACCATAATTTCGAGCAAAATCGTGTGCATCTTGAAGCAGACATGTTGCCGCTGTGGCACACCAATGCAGCCGGTCGCGCCGTGGTGCACACCACCTTTGTTGTGCCGCGTAAGGCACTGACGCGCCGCCAGCGTTTGATAGTCGTGCCGCAGATGGTGATTGGTGCCGACAGTGTGGTGGCCGAACTCACCCCCTTGGTAGCCGACCGCCGTCAGTTCAGTCGCAAGTTGCATCGCCGGCAGTTGCTCGAGGGTTACGCTGACCCTTACAGCCCCATGGCCTTGCATTATGACAAGCAGCATGTGGCCCTTCTGCCCTATGCCGACACATTGCACATGCCCCTTCCCCTGCGTCAGGTCCGCTTGCGTGCAATGCTCACCACCGATGGTTGTGGCCGCTGCACAGCCATCGATACATTGGCTATGGGGCGTGCAGTCAATGCAGTGGCCGACTTGCCGCAGCAACTGGCGCAGTTTGCACCACACACATTTGTGGTACGTCCCAAGGTGGTGACGGGCCAGGGCGAGGCGCGCTTGCTCTTTGTAGTAGACAAGTGGGACATACGTGCCGACATGGGGCGCAACCGCGTCGAACTCGATTCCATGACAAAGCGTCTGCGCCCGGTGCTCACCGACTCACTTGCCACACTCACCAGCCTGACCATAAGCGGTGCGGCTTCGGCCGAGGGCAGCTATCGTCACAATTTGATGTTAGCCACCAATCGTGCCGCCTCGGCCCGCCGTTGGTTGCTTGAGCAGTTGCATTTGCCGCCGCGTTATGCCGCGCAAATTAAGGTGAGTGCCCGCCCCGAAGGCTGGCAACCCGTGTTGGCAGCCATGACCGCTGCAGGTTGTAAGGACTCAGTGCTCGTCAGCAACATATTAAAGCAACATCCGGGTGGCAATGACGATGTGCAGGAGCGGTACATACGCCGCTTGGCCTGCTGGCCCGACATACGCGACCACTATTTGGCAAAGGACCGCCGTGTAACCTACACCTATGTTTACACTTTGCGCAATTTTACGACCGACGCCGAAATGCTACGCCTCTACGCTACGCGTCCCGATGCTTTTAACGAAGACGAGTTGCTGCACGTGGCCGACCTCCAGTCCACCGACACGGCGCGCATGGAGGTGTACCGCACAACCTTGCGCCATTACCCCCAGTCGGTAGTGGCTGCCAACAACTTGGCTGTGCTCCTGCTGCGTGCCGGCCATGCTGCCGAGGCCGTACAGACAGCCTCGGCCATTGCCCCCGACCGCCGTACCGACACGTTGCGTTGCACCCTGGCCTATGCCATGGCAGCACAAGGCCGTTATGCCGAAGCCCGTCAGGTGCTTGGCACTGGTGAGGACTCATGCCTGAGACAAGCCCGCCAGGCTATCGACAGCATGGAATAAGTAGTTGTGCCTAAAAAACGGTGTGTAGACCGAATTAGTTAACAAAACAGACAAGCTAAACGGGACAAGCAAGACTCCCGACAACGGGTAAATACAGTCTATACAATGACAAAAGTAATCAAACAAATGTTCGTACTCATGTGGCTGCCGGTGCTGTTGGTTAGCTGCATTCGTGACGAATTGCCACCTTGTCCGCCCTTGTCCTTGCATGTGGGTGTGGCCGACTACAATTACAGCAATGCGGGCAGCTTTGCCGACGAACCGATAAAGCCCGAACAAGCCCCCTTGTCCACCTATGTCAAATCGGTGGCATGGCACATAGTTGATGTGCAAACGGGGCGTGTGGTGGCCGAGCAGCACGTTTTTCCAGCTTCAGACACCGCATGCCAAGCCACTATCAACCTGCCGGCCGACTTGCCTTTTGGCAAATATGCCGTGACTGTGTGGGGCGGACTTGAAAATGAGACTGAATTGCCTGCGATTTTGCCGCTCGATGAGGCTGGCGACCCCTACCTCGTGTGCGACACCGTGCAGTACGATGCTTGGCATTATGACCACACCTTGCTGCTGAAACGCGTCAAGAGCAAACTTCACATTGAGGTAGAGAACCTGCCGCCGCAGTATCATGCTGCTGCCTTGTCAATAACAGAAACGGGGCTGTTTGCCGAGGTGGACGACAAGTTTTGCTACAAAGGAGAGTGTGTGATGCGCAACAGTTTGCGGTTTGCTGGCACAGAGGTTGACACACACACCATTTTGCCTCCTTCGGTGGCACGCAATGCCACCCGTGTGGGCATTGGCATATACGACGAGAATGGCCGCCTCGTGCCGCAACTCGCCCCCACTGATGTGGTGACCACCCTTTACCGCAACACCATAACAGGTCTGCGCTATGTGTATGACACCGAAAAGAAAGGGTACGACATATATGTGCGCATCAACGACGAATGGGAGGCAGCACACACTTTGGACATAGAATAACTCGATAGAATAACACGCAGGCGGAAATGCCGGGCCGACAAGTTGGCAAGCAAGCATGGCATGCCACATACACTTTAATTACGTTAAGCGTAGAATGACCAGAAGCTTATAAAACTCGGCAAACGATCCTGTCACCACGTAAACTTGTCAGATTGTTTGCTAATTCCGACAAAGCATAAGGATAACACATAAACTGGTGCTCAAAAACACCAGCTTAACTAAAACATTAAAACAATGAAGAAGTATTTCATTTCAGGTGCAATGCTTGCAGGCCTCATGTCGCTTGCAGCTTGCAGCAACGACGAAGGCGTCGTGGCAGACAACAATGGAGCTGAACAGCAATTTACCATTACATTGGCAAGCAGTGGCGACCGTGCCACACGTGCCGCAGCCGACCGCACGCTCGAGAGCGAAGCTGCTGGCCAAAGCATTGAGAAGGTAACACTCGTAGTACGTTCGCAGGACGACGGTGCGGACAAGAACAAAGTGGTATACATCCACACACTCGACAACTGGAACGGCACAGCCACTAACTATGATACCAATGGCCATGGCAAGAAACTCACTTTTACCATACCCAAGGCCGACAAGTTGGGCGCTGGCAGTTATGTTGTGACGGCAGTAGGCTACAATGAAGGCAACTACAATTTGAAATGGCCAGCCAAGGGCGATGTTTTAGACAAGAATATAACAGCCACCACATTGCCTGATGCCGAAGCCAAGGAGGTGTTTGCCGGCGAGCAACAGTTTAGCGTGAAAGACGGAAAGATTAAAGGAACTGATGCCAGCGTAGATGTGACCCTGCACCGCCAGGTGGCCGGCGCTTATGGCTACTTTACTTCAATCCCTGCCAAGATAGGTGAAACCGAGGTGGCCAGCATACGCATGGTATCGCGCAGCAAGAACACGGTGCTCACATTCGGCTCATTCAACAGCTCATTTACGACAACTGATGCCAATGTGATGTATATGGTTAATGGTTCGGTGCCTGCCACCAAAACAGCCAAATTCCTTAATGGCGATGAAGCAAATGTATTGTTCAGTGCCAAAATAACCGACTGGTTCCCCGGTGGCGACGAGAACAAAGATGGTGTGTACGACAAGAAAGACACCAACTGGACAAAGCACTACAGCGGTAGCTACTTGAAAGGCTCAGTGTTTGCCAGTAATTTTATCGTACCATTCAGTGCAACGCAGGGCAAGTCAACCCTTGAACTGCAATTGCTTGATGCAACAGGCAATGTGCTCTATGCTTGGCCTGTGAAGTTGGACGCATCGAATGCACAGGTAGGTAAGACGGGCGAGACGGCATCAGCCGATTTGTTTGGCGCAGGCACAGCCATGGGCTTTGCCGAGACTGCCGATGTGTTCAGCTTGTTCCGCAACCACATCTACTCAATAGGTATTCACAAGCAGGGTACCACCAACCCCGATCCCGAAACTCCCGTTCCTGGCGATCAACCCACTGACTTGAGCAAGATACAGAACGTTGTAATCCGCGTGAACGACAACTGGGAAGCTATGCATCACATGAGCATTGACGAATAGTCTTATTGGCTTAAACCCTAAAATTACATACAAAAGGTTCAAGGGCGTTGTGCTGTGTGTGCAGGTTCTTGAACCTTTTTTCTTCAGAATAATTTTTGTATGGTAAAAGCATTGTCGTAGATGCCATAAATATGCGCTTGGGCGTTTTACCATACATCAATGTATTATGCGCAATGAATTATTCTATCAAAATATGTGCCTCAATCGTGGTGGCATTATTGTGTGGATTGCTGCCTTCGTGCACAGCCGACACCGTGTTGGCAGATGAGGGTGCCACGCAAGACCATGTGAGCGTATGTTTGCAAACATCGGCTCGTGTGCAACGCACTACGCTGCAAAGCTCAGACAATGTGCAGCATGTGGAGTATGTGCAACTGTACATATTCAAAGGCACAGGCAGCGATGCCGAGTGCATTAAAAGCCTCGATGTAGACTGGCAACAATCAACTGGCCAGACGGCGTCGCAATTTTACAAAATAGACCCTAACATTTTCGTTTACGACGGAAGTACTACATACACCCTGCTGGCTGTTGGCCTTGACAATAAGCCCGGCGCCACCGCTGAGGGTGCAGGCCCTACTTACAATCTGCCAGCAGCCATAACCAATGGCACCACGCTCGGACAAGCCGTGGCCCGTTTGGCCACTGGCAAGACTGCGCACGATATGAACCATGCTGAACTCTTTGCCGGCACGGCAGAATGCGTGCCCCAACGTGGCAACAACTTGGTGACCATTGACCTGTACCGGCGTGTGGCCGGGGTGCAGGCTTATCTTAACGACATACCCGAGGGGGTGACCGACATCAAGCTGGTGCTGTATAAAGACCAACATAGCGAAGTGCCCCTTGTGGCAAAGCCCGATGCCGCAGATGGTGCCTACATGGACCATGGCACAGCCACAGCCGATGGCAGCACCACACTGCTTGACCTGCCGGTGAATGAAGGCACGCTGGCGGGAGTGGCCGTGACGGGCACCACGTTGAAAAAACGTGTCGGAACAGTGCTTGATGGCGCTTATGTGTTGCCGGTAGAGGCCTCGGCCGACCAAGGTACAGGCACGCTTAATTTGAAACTTTACAAGGGCGGTGTGCTGTATAAAACCTACCGTGTGGCGGTGGACGATGGCAAGACCCGCAGCTACAACTTTCCGCTCCGGGCAAATTGCTTCTATACCATCGGTACACTCAATTTGCAACAAAATGAGCCGCTCAGCTTGGGTGAGGCAACCGCTGACATAACCATACAGGTAGAGCCGAATTTTGAGAAAGATCATGACTTTGATATTCAGTAAAAAGAAGTATCGATGCGCCCGGCTGTTATGCGGGGCATTGGTAGCTGTGCTTGCAGCCTGCAGTGATGACATCGCCACGATGCCGCCTCAACCGACAGTAGGTGAGGTGGACAGTGAAAGCGTTGTTGTGCCTGTAAGTATCACCTTTGGCGGCACTTATGCTTTACCCGCAAACACCACCCGTTCGGCACCACCGGGGGCGGCTACCGACCCTTACGACCCGAAGGTGGACGGCGAGGCCGCTGCAGTGCAAACCGACCAGGTGCGTATCGTTGCCTTCAGACGCAAGGTGACAGGTGACGACGAAGCAAGCAGCGAGGCCGTTGACGAGGCTGCAACCATTAGCGACAGTGAGTTCGTTTATGACCCTACCAATGACCAAAAGGTGACGTGTAGCCGTGCCTCCGCTTCGGACCACCGCTTGACGGCTAAGGGCAAACTCAAAAAGATGCGCGGCTATCAGTACCGTGTCATTGCAGTGGCCTACAGTTCGAGCATTGCTCTCCCACCATCGCATAACTTGATACCCGCTGCCACGGGTGAGCAAAACTTGTTTATGCTTAATTTGCAAAACGGTACCACTCTGGCCGAGGCGCAAGCCGACATAGTCAAGGCCAATGTGACTGGCTGGAAGGAGTTTTTGTATGGTTCTTATGGTCTAAAGAATGATAATTGCTTGAGTGGTTACCTGAGTTATGCGCCGCAGTTGTTCTATGGCGAGTGTCATACGGCTATGGGCAACCGTGTGGTGCATTTCAGAGAGCAGCAGAGCAATGGCGAGATAATTTCGAACTCACCATTGACGGGTGTGTTGTACCGCGGCATGGCACGTGTGGAAATGACACTCAGCATAGACAAGCAGAGCAAGGGCGATGTGCATTGGGTGGCTTTGATGGCCAACCATACCAACACCGCGGTCAAACTCAATAGCTACGATGCCTTTGCGCAGGCTTTCAATCCGATAACTCAAAAGCTTGACAAGGACTCCTATACCGTGATAGCTATGGCTGAGGGCAACGATGTGATAGCCGAAGGCAGCACCATAACTCTTGGGGCTTGGGTGTTGCCCACGGCAACCCGCTTGGCACTGCGCGTGTTCTGTAAGAAGAACCTACTACTACAACAACCGCTCGACTATCCCATTACAACCGCCAATGTGTCGTCTGCCGAACAGGGAACGGGCATTATCGCTCCCGACGTGAGCGATAACACCTATTATTTACGTCGCAATCAACTTTACAGATTTAAGGGGAAGCTCTCGACTATTACGGGAAAGAGCAAGTTGTGAGACTAAAAGCATATAAAGAACTATGATACAACGCATAAGTGTGCTATTAACTTGCTGCTTGTTGCAGTTTGCTACCGCGGTGCTGGCGCAAAGTGCCAGCGATACGCCTACGGCCGACGGACTGCTTGACAGCAGACGCACCGTGTGGTACGACCGCGATGCCAATGAAAATCAGCCAACAGTGTCGAACTGGAAGTATCTGGAAAACCGCCGGGCACTGGTGGGCAGTGGTTGCACGGTGAACAAACTGGTAAGTGCCGTAGGGGTGGGCGAGTGGGCCGACAGCTTGGGCAATATAACCAACGAGGACTTGTCGGACTATGCCACTTTCCCCTCGGTGCTTAAAGCGGGCGTGACGGTTAACCCCATAGTGAGTGTGCGCGATAAGAACAACTATTATGGCGAGGGCACTGAAGCTGGTTTTTGTGTGGTGGCCTCATCGGGGGCCAGTGTGCTTACCCTTGATGTGGTAAAGGCTATGAGCCTGGTGTTCTATCGCGATGGCGTGCTGGGTAGCACCATTCCTGTGCAGGAGGGCCAAAATGCTGGTGGGGTGAGTTTGACGCTTATCAAAATCCCCGGTTCGGACGAGACATGTATATGCCTTACTGCCAAGGCGCGCGAAATATTTGACGAGGTGTGTTTGCAGCCCTCGGGCGGTGTGAACCTTGACTTGGGCATGGCACTCAAAATTAAATATGCCTTTGTGGGCCGTGTGACACAGACACTGCTCACCGATAATGGTGTGAAAGCCTATGGCGAAAAGGTGGGGACGACTGCCCCCGGGGCTTACATCAAGTCGGTGTCGGGAGAGAACCCCGTGCTGCTCGGTATACCTTTTCCGGTAACAGATGAGGAAAAGAAGAAACTTGTTGACGATGACCTGAACAACTATATGTCGCTCACCCCGTTTGTGGGATTGGCTTACATGGGCGGTGCAAAGATAGAATGTGCCCCGGGAGGCGAGAACGATAACGGACAGGAAGTGTTCAAGGCTGGCAGCGAGGTGGGCTTTAAGTATAAAAATGTTGCGTTGCTCGACCTGTCGCTCGGGTCGGCCGTTAACATAGAACTGTTTAACCGCGCAGGCAAGAATGTGCAGACCGAGACCCTCTCGGCCGGTGTACTTGGTTTGGGCGTGGCCACGGGGGGTGACGGCACGGCATCAATACTGGCCAAATGCGACTTTTCGGGGGCGCGCATAGCCTTTTATGGCGGTTTGAAAGTGGACTTGGGCGGCACGCGTGTGTATTATGGCTTTGTGAAGGAGGCCCCCGATGTGGCACACCATTGTGACATACGTACCACTACCAACACCAATGTGTGCGACTCGCAAACATCATTCCAACTGCACAGCAATCCGGCCCTGTCGGTAAGCTGGACGCTGTTGCTGCAGCCCGAAGGGGCTAATGCCAAGGTGACAGCCTCGGGCTATGTGACGGGAATGAATGTGTCAGGCGAATACACCTTCCGCGCCACGGCAGCTGATGGCTGCCACGACGATGTGACACTGGTGGTGGGTGACAACTTTGGGCCGGACAAGACCGAGCATTGCGGCACAGACTTTGTAAACCTTGACCAGGCTGTGTATGGCACTTATACCCTGATGAACGACCAGATACCTGATGGCTCGGGTTCGTTGGTGTCGATATCTAACCTTGAACATGCTGAGAACTTGCTCGACAAGGACTATGGCAACTATGCCACTTATGTGGGTGGCCTCGGTGTGGCCAATAATCTGGCTATTGCAGGTGTGCAGCGCACAGACGGACTCATGTTTGATGGCACAGCCGACCAACAGGGGGCCGTGAATGTGGGCTTCGTGGTGGAGAGTGACAATGAGGTGATTGATGCTAAGGTGTTGGAGTTCTTCCAAATACGCTGCTACAAGGATAACAAGGAGGTGTACCGGCATGTCATTAGCGAGAGCAATGCCATTGGGGCGGGTGTGGGCACCAGCACAAAAACGCAGAAGGTGCGTTTCAGCATACGTGTCGAACCTATTGGCAAGGACACCAAGCCCATACAGTTTGACCAGATTGTGTTGTGGAAATCGGGTGTGCTCGATCTTGGACTGTCAAAGTTGAAACTTTACTATGCCTTTATGGAGGATAGCAACTCGCCTTGTGCCAATGCGTTGAGTTGCGGGGCAGTGGTGTTGAGCGATACAACTGGCACCAGCATCAATGCCAATGCTTGCCAAATGGCAGGGGCTGTAAAGGTGGCGGGGGTTGACGATAACCTGAGTTGCCTGGTTGATGGCAATCTTAACACGGCCATGACCATAGTGAACACTGTTGATGTGGGGGGTGGCTCGGTAATAGCGGTGAATATGGGCCACACACTTGACTTCCGTCACCAGTTGGGCATTGTGGTGGACCAAAAGACCTATGCTCTTGGGGCTTCGGTGGGTGCTTGGCTCACGGTCGAAACCTATTATAAGGGTAAGCCTACGGGTGATAAGTTTACCGATTGGAAGGTGCTCGGGGCCAATGTGATAGGTTATGGCGAGAAGAATTTGTTGCTTATGCAGCCCAAGGAAATGTATGACGAGATAAGGCTGACCATAGCCGGGGTGGTGTCGGCATTAGACGTTCAAAAGTTTTACGGCATATTCCTGCGTGGGGATATTGACAACGATGGCATTCCTGATTGTAAGGACACGGAATCGTGCAAAACTACAATAAAGGACATTGCTATTACTGATGTATGTAAGGGCGGCAGCATTACTGTAAGTGGTACAGGTACCTCGGAAACGGACTACCGTGTGGTGATGAAGGAGCAAGGGATAAATGACGCATTTACGACGAACACCACTGGAGACTTTTCGCGAACTTATGTGATGTCGGTGTCCGGACGCTATAATTTGCTGGTATATGATGGCAGTGGCAATTTGCTGACCAGTGTGCCATATACGGTACACCCTAATCAGACGACTTGGCGCAAGAATGCTGCTACGGCCGACTGGAATGAGTGGAATAACTGGAAGAATGGCTCACCCTATTGTTGTACAGATGTGGTCATTCCCTCGCAGGCGGTGCGTTACCCTGTGCTCAGTGTGGCCGAGTCTGAGGTGATGCGTGCTGACTTGTTTTGCTGCAACAATATTCATTTTGAACCGCAAGCGGCAGTGGGCGCACCACAATGTCTGAACTATACCAAGGCGTGGGTAGAGTGGGCGCTTGCTCCCAACCGCTATTACTTGCTTGCACCAACATTGCATGATACCTATACGGGTGATGCGTTTGTGCCGGCCTGCATGAAAGGCGTGCAGACTGGTGATTACTTTACAACGCTTGATGAGACAAGTGCACCGCAAAACCGCTTTAATCCTATCATATACCAACGCTTGTGGAACAAGACGGCCCCTGGAAAACTGTTGGGTGATGGAACAGGCGAGCAGACGACTGTGGCTGTGACGCAGACGGAGTGGACCAACCACTTTAACCATCTGAAGCATTTGTATGGTTGCGGTGAAGGCTTTTCGTTGTGGGTGGATAACGATGCACTGCCCGCAACGCAGGTGTTCCGTTTCCGCTTTCCGAAGGAGCATACTGCCTATAATTATTACAATAACTATGACCGCACACAGCTTGCATTGCAGGAAACGGACTTTGACCGAAGTCGGGCAGGGCGCTTTGTGTATGAAGACGATGCAAACACCACACCGGAGAATTATACTTATAAGGGCTATGTGGGTGGTGGAGAAAATACGCAGCAGCGCCATGTGTATAAGGGAAGCGTGCCGTTGACATTGCACCTTTCGGGCGAAAAAGCGGGTACATTCTTTTTGGTGGGTAATCCGTTTCAGAGTTATATCAATGTGGCTCGTTTGCTCAAGGGCAATGCTTCTGTTATAAAAGGTGTGAAGCTTTACGATGGTAATACTAACAATACCGCCGTGTTGGCTGATGGACAATTGGTGGGTGATGCCATGCGCATTGGGCCGGGAGAGGCTTTCTTTGTGGAGACTGATGAGGCTCAACAGTCGGTAGACTTGGTGTTGAACGGTGACATGCTGACCGATGAGGTGCCGGAGGAGGCCGCCGCAGATGCTTTGTGCTTGACTCTGACGAGCAAGCATACGGGGCTTGAGGCTTCGGCGTGGATTGTGACGGGAACAAAGGGCTTGAAGGGCTCGGCCACCTTGTTTGATGCCGGGGCCAAGCCGCAGCTGGCTCTGTTCGCTCAGTCGCACGATGGGGAAGCTTGTGATGTGACGGTGTTTGATGGCAGGGCTTTGGACCTTGGCATATATGCGGCACAGCATGACACGCTGACTTTGCGCTTTGCTGCAAAGGGGCATACTGATTTGACGAACTATGCTTTGCTTGATCGTTTGACGGGTGATGTGTGCGCGCTTTATCAGGGTATGACATTGACGCTGAACACGTGTGGAACGGATTTGGGACGTTATGCCTTGGTGGCTGCAAAGACAGCCGTAAAATGTGAAACTGTTTGCCATTCTCATTCTTTGAGGGTGGTGGGGCATGACGTGCAGGTGCGTTCGGACGCGTCGGACCTATGTGAGTTGCAGGTGTTTGCAACTGATGGACGATTGGTGGCCACATCGCGTGCTGCACACGCGCAGTTGTTGGAATGCCGTGGTGTAGAAACTGGGCTGTACGTATTGCGCGTAACGGACGTAAAGGGAAAGTGCGCTGTATACAAAGTGTGGGTGGATTGAATGAGATGTGTTGCTTGCTTTGCTTTGCCAAGTTAGGCTGCACCTCAGTAAAGCGAAAGAAAAAGTACACTTTTTCTTTCGCTTTACTTTCGGTTTGCACTAACTTTCCTTCGTCAAGTTAGGCTGCGGTTCGGAAATGAAAATGAAAGTCTTTTGGACTTTCATTTTGCATTTCACTCACCTTGCACTAACTTTGCTTCGCCAAGTTAGGCTGCACCTCAGTAAAGTGAAAGAAAAAGTACACTTTTTCTTTCGCTTTACTTTCGGTTTGCACTAACTTTCCTTCGTCAAGTTAGGCTGCGGTTCGGAAATGAAAATGAAAGTCTTTTGGACTTTCATTTTGCATTTCACTCACCTTGCACTAACTTTGCTTCGCCAAGTTAGGCTGCGGTTCGGAAATGAAAATGAAAGTCTTTGGACTTTCATTTTGCATTTCACTCACCTTGCACTAACTTTGCACCTAAAAACTCACGATGAGTGCTTTAGATATTATAAATAAGTATTATGCCGACAATGAGCCTTTGCGCAAATTGCTCATAAAACATAGCAAACAGGTGACGGATAGGGCGCTTAAAATCGTTGATAATCACCCCGAACTGCACATCGACCGTGCCTTTGTAGAACAGGCGGCCATGCTGCACGATATAGGCATATTCATGACCGACGCACCCGCCATTCACTGTCATGGCACGCACCACTACTTGATGCACGGCTATCTTGGCGGACAACTGATGCGCAAGGAAGGACTCGACAAGGTGGCGCGCGTGTGCGAACGCCATACCGGCACCGGACTCACACCTGAGGTGATAAAGGCACGCGAATTACCTTTGCCCGAAGGCGACTACCGGCCCGAAACACTTGAGGAACAACTCGTGTGCTATGCCGACAAGTACTACTCAAAGAGCCACCCCGACCGCATACGCTCTGCCGAAGATACAGCTAAAAGTCTCGAAAAATTTGGACACGAGGGCGTCGGCATTTTCTGGAATTGGGTAAAGCTGTTTGAGCCCGAATTGCTCCCCTCGGCTGGGCAGTGAACAACCTGCACCGTAAGGCGCACCCGGCATTCACCTCGTATTATATCCCCCTCCTCCCAACACAATTCATGCGAAAACTATCTCTCTTCATACTGTCATTGCTGACCACACTATGCGTTGTGGCCAGCCACTTGCGTTTGCAGCCACAGCAACCGGCTGTGCCAGCAGTACACGACAGTGTGACGACTGACACCACAACAACCAAACAAACCGCCGCCACGCCACGCACCGCAGACGCAAAGCCGCGTGTGCCGAAGGACGAGGCGGCCGCCACGGACACCACACACCGCGATTCGGTGAAGGTTGACACCGTCAAGACCAAACCAGGCATTGACTCGCCGGTAGAATATCAGGCTGCCGACTCCATGGTATACGACGCCGCCAGCGGATTGGCCTACCTTTATGGCAAGGCACAGGTGAACTATCAGAACATGCAGCTGACGGCAGCCAAAATATCGATGAACATGGACTCGAGCATGGTGCATGCTGAGGCCCGTGCCGACTCAACGGTGGAGGGCGGGCTCGACGGACGTCCGCAATACACACAGGGCACCGACCAATATGACAGCGAGCGCATGTCGTTCAATTTCAAAACCAAAAAGGGCTACATTCTCAACGTCAACACCAAACAGGGCGACGGCTTTATGACGAGTGAACGCTCAAAACGTGCCGCCGACGGTACACTCTACCTCGAAAAGGGGCGTTACACCACTTGCGATGCCAAGCACCCGCACTTTTATTTGGCACTGTCGCGTGCCAAGGTGCGGCCGGGCAAGGACGTGGTGTTCGGACCGGCACACCTGGTGGTGGAGGACGTGCCACTGCCGCTGGCCATACCCTACGGCTTCTTCCCGTTCAACAAAAAGTATTCGTCGGGCTTTGTCATGCCATCGTATGGCGACGAAACGAGCCGCGGATTTTACCTGCGCGATGGTGGCTACTATTGGGCCATCAACGACTATATGGACCTCAAGGCCCTGGGCGAAATCTACACCAAGGGCTCGTGGGGCTTGAGTGCCGAGACCAACTACAACAAGCGCTACCGCTTCCGCGGCAACTTCTACTTTAGCTACTTGCGCACGGTGGAGGGCGAAAAGAACATGCCCGACTATGCTGTGACAAAGAGTCTCAAACTGCAATGGACACACACCAAGGACTCGAAGGCTATGCCAAACACCACCTTTTCGGCACGTGTGAACTTTGCCTCCGAAAACTATGAGCGCAAAAATCTTGAAAGCATGTACAACCCCCTGTCGTACACGCAGAGCACCCGCGCCAGTTCGGTAAGTTTTGGCCACACCTTTACCAACATCGGGCTAAGCATATCGGCCTCGGCCAACTTGACGCAGAACATGCGCGACTCCACCATAGCCCTCACACTGCCCGATGTGAGCATATCGTTGGCACGCTTTTACCCCTTCCGCCGCAAGCATCAGGTGGGAAAGGAGCGGTGGTACGAAAAGATTTCGATGTCGTACACCGGACAAATGTCAAACTCCATCACCACCAAGGAGAACCTGCTCTTTAAGTCGAACCTGATAAAGGACTGGCGCAATGGCATGCAGCATCGTGTGCCAATCGATGCCACCTTCCAGCTGTTCAAGTACATCAACATATCGCCATCGTTCTCGTTTCGCGACATCATGTATGCCTCGCGCATCAACCGCTCGTGGAACACGCTGTTGCAGCAGGAGGTGTGCGACACTACCTATGGCTTTTACAACCTCTACGACTGGAATGTGGGCGTAACAGCCAACACCACGCTCTATGGTTTTTACAAACCGTGGAAAAAGCTCTTTGGCGGAAAGATTATGGCCATTCGCCACGTGTTCAAGCCCGCTGTCACCTTTAGCTATGCGCCCGACTTTACCGCCTCGCGCTATGGCTACCGCAAGGAGTATGAGCGCACCGATGCCTCGGGCAATTCAACCATGGTGGCGTATTCGCCCTACTCAAACGGCATATATGGTTACCCCTCGGGGTCGAAGCAGGGCTTGATATCGATGTCGGTGTCGAACAACCTCGAAATGAAGGTGCGCTCCGACCGCGACTCTACGGGTTACCGCAAAATATCGCTCATCGACGAACTTTCGGCCTCGCTGTCGTACAACATGGCGGCCAGCCGCCAGCCGTGGAGCAACCTCAGCACACGACTGCGACTGAAGTTGGGCAAGAACAAAACCTTCTCGATGGCGGCTGTGTTTGCCACCTATGCTTACAAGTTCAACGAAAACGGCCAGGTGGTAACCTCCGACCGCACGGAATGGAGCTACGGCCGGTTTGGACGTTTCCAAGGCATGTCGCAGAACTTGTCGTACACGCTCAATAACCAGACGTGGAACAAGCTGATGGATTTTCTGCACGGACGTCGCAAAACTGACAGCTCGGCCAAGGACAACACAGCAGACGCTGATGCCGACGATGTGGAAGATGCCAATGTGGACCCCGACTTGAAGGCTGCGCGCAAGGGTGGGCGAAAAACCAAAAACAAAGCCAAGGTTGACGCCGATGGCTATCTCACCTTTAGCATGCCATGGTCGCTCACGCTGTCGTATGGCATCACCATGGCCGAGGACCGCACCCGGCAAATCAATGTGCGCCGAATGCGCTACCCGTTCTCGTTTACGCAGACGCTCAATGCTTCGGGCTACCTGCGCATAGCCGAGGGGTGGAACATTTCATTCTCGTCTGGCTACGACTTTGAAATGCACAAGTTGTCAATGACAACCATGTCGCTCTCGCGCGACTTGCATTGCTTTGAAATGTCGGCCAACGTGGTGCTCAAGCCTTATTCGTCGTTCAACTTCACCTTCCGCGCACGTGCCTCCGAATTGGCCGATGCCTTGAAGTGGGAGAAACGCAGCTCTTACTCAACCAACGTGGAGTGGTACTAAACGAGGGTGGAGTGGGGGAGTGGCCCATGCCGCACGTACATACATTCATTCTAAAGCATAACACTACATACCAACTTAACAGACACAAATTATGAAACTGAAATCACTCTTTGCTCTGGCGGCAGCTACTATTGCAGCCGCAGCCTTTGTAACGTCGTGTGATGACGCAGACAACGACTTTCACCAGTTTTACTGGCAAGGCACACATAACAACAACGCCCTCATTGTTTATGCTGACCAAACAGAGGACTCAATCAAAGTGACGAGTACCGATACTTGGACATATACTTGCGAGAGCGACTGGATGCAGATGTCGGTTAACGGCAAGCCTGCTCCCGACACACTCGTGGTGCGCAAGGGCTACATTGACCGCAGCCGTGCCACTTTCACTTTCACGCCCAACACAACGGGCCAGGAGCGCACAGCCACTTTCACGCTGACAAATCCCACCAAGCACATCGGCTCGTTCAGCCCCGTGTTTACGCAGAAGCCTTATCTCAACATCAGCCTGCCGGTTTACGACAGCACTACGGGCACTTTCACACTCAAGAATATCAACTCTGAGGGTTTGTACAGTGCCACTACCAAGGACGGGGTTACCCACACAGCCAAACCGGTCATCACCTTTACGGTGTATGCCGACGGGGCCGAACTTACCGGATTTGATGATTGCGACTGGCTTACGCACACGCTTTCGCCGGCCGACATACGCAAGAATGTGCTTTGCACCGACACGCTCAAGGTGTCGCGCAACACTACGGGCCATCAGCGCAGCGTGACGCTCACGCTCAAGTCGAATGGCGTCAGCACTCCCATCACGGTGGTACAGAATTAAGTTTGGCGTTACATCATCATTTACTGTAAACCACTAAACGCTACCAGCAAACGCAAGCACTAATGGGGGCGACGCGTCTCGCGTCGGGAAAAATGCAAAGTTCACACACTAAATAATGGTCTGTTGACAGCACTAATTACACGCCTGTCTGTGAGCTTTTGCCTAAAATTCCGACGCGGGACGCGTCGCCCCCATTAGTGTTAGCGTTTGGTGCTTGAGTCCTATCGTTTACGTTTTATCGACAGTAATAATTGCCATTAGCATGGCGGCCGTCGCCTTATCCTTGCTCATGTCATTTTAATTATTTATCTTTGCAGAAGATAGGTTGCACCTCGGCAAAAAGTTCAAGCAAGCTTGACTTTCTGCTCTCGGTTTGCACTATCTTTGCACAAGATAGGCTGCACCTCGGCAAAACACTCAAACAAGTTTGGTGTTCTGCTCTCGGTTTGCACTATCCCGGCCCCGTAGCTTAGCTGAATAGAGCGTCAGATTCCGGTTCTGAAGGTCCAGGGTTTGAATCCCTGCGGGGTCACTACGCCTTTTGTGCGTTACAAGATAATGAGGAGGATCCGTCAAAATGAGATGGACCCTCCTCGTTCTTTTTATCTTGATCACCAGATTGCATGGTTGTAATATTTCTTGTGATGAATTATACGTTATAAATCGCACTACTTTTTGTGCAGTTTTCATTGAATGCTGCACTACTTTTTGTGCAATTATGGTCAAATGGGGCTTATTGGGGGGTATATTGCACAAATAATAGTGCAGTTTCTGGTAAAAGATGCACTATTATTTGTGCAGTTATATGTACATTTGCAACAAATAATGGCTCTTATGGAAAGTTTGATAAATAAATACAGATATATCTTGGCACAGACCTCTACAGACTTTATGAGGTATCTGCACGACCAAATTGATTGGAATGCGCGTTTAATAGCAATATTAGGTTCAAGAGGTGTAGGCAAAACCACCATGTTGCTTCAACATATCAAGCTACATGATGACCCGCTTACGAGTCTGTATATATCAGCCGACGACCTGTATTTTACCAATCATCGCCTTACAGATTTGGCACAAACGTTTTTCCAAAACGGAGGTAAGAAGTTGTACATTGACGAAGTGCACAAATACGAGAATTGGTCAACCGAAATCAAAAACATCTATGATTTCTTGCCTCAGCTGCAAATTGTATATACCGGTTCGTCAATACTCGATTTGGAGAAAGGTGGTGGCGATTTGTCACGGCGTAAATTGCAGTACTACCTTCACGGACTCTCATTTCGCGAATACTTGAAAATGAAGTATCAGGTAGATGTGCCTGTATTCAGTTTTGAGGACGTGCTGCAAGGTAAGGCGACCTTACCCGTGGACTTACGCCCCGTGGCATTGTTTAAGGAATATCTGCGAAATGGATATTATCCGTTTTTCATTGAGCAGAATAGCTTGACAAGACTTGACGCCATTATCAACCAAACTTTAGAAAATGACATTCCCGCATTTGCACACATAAATGTGAGCACAGCGTTAAAAGTTAAGCGTCTGCTCTACATCATAGCCCAAAGTGTGCCTTTCAAACCTAATTTTACCAAACTTGCTGCTGAACTGGGTATTAGTCGGAATGTGATTAACGATTTGTTTGTGTACCTTGAAAAATCCAACATGATTACCATGTTGCGCACCGACACACAAGGTGTCAAACTGCTTGGCAAGGTGGACAAGGTGTATCTCAACAACACGAATATTGCTTATGCACTATCAGATAGCATACCTGATATTGGCAACATTCGCGAAACGGCTTTTTTGATGTCGACACGTGCCACTCTGCACACGTTATCATCGTCTGTTTCAGACTTTTATATAGCTCCTTATACTTTTGAGGTAGGGGGCGTAAACAAAACGCGCAAGCAAGTAGCAGGCATCGACAATGCCTATATTGTAAAAGACGACATTGAATATAGCGCACTACGCACTTTACCCTTATGGTCTTTTGGACTGTTGTATTGACGGGGCGCGATTTTTGCCTGAAAACCTTTTCCTTATGTATCTAACAGGCAGGGCGGGCAGTCCTGCCTCAGCTTATGTAAAAAACCACGGCGCCAGCCTTATGTTACTTATGTAGTTTATGTTCTTATGTGTCCCGCGCTAAGCGGCACAAGGGCGAACAGCCCTTGAGCCTCATAAACAAGAAAGCAATAGCAAAAAACGCTACGGCGTAGCCCTTATGTTCTTGAGGGCACATGGACGCAAGTCCATGCCCGTAAGTCTTGAAGCACTTATGTCCTTATGTTCTTATGTTTTCGCGTTAGCGACAAATCTCAAAACTCATGGGACGCGTCGCCCCCATTAGTGGTAGCGTTTTGTGCTTGCATTTTGTGGTAGCGGTACCTTTACCATACTACAAAAACTTTACATACCGAGTATCTTACATCTTACACTAACACGTTACAACTCATTGACTATCAATACTTTACTTAGTGTAAGATACTACAAACTCCACCTACACGCAACCTACACAACCTACACACTGCCACACGGCACAAGCACGGGAGAAAGACGTCACGACATAGGGGGTCAGGAAAGTCTGTTGCTCCGACAGATTTTTCTGCTCCCCTATGCCGTGTAACCCGCCGCATACGACAAAACCGACTGCGCGGCAGCGGGGAGGGGTGTGTAAGATGTATGCAGGAGTGTGTAAGATACTTTGAAATCATCTTACACTCTTGAAACCTTTGTGTATCAACTTGTTACGTACAAAAAGTGTAAGATGGCAGTAAAAACACACGCACTCTTTTACATGTAGGCATACGGGTAGAGAACAAATATTTGTGTACAAATTGTACACTTTTTTTGTTGGGTGCAATGCCTTGGTGTTACCTTTGCAGCACTTTACTTTTGTACTAAACCAAATTGTATTGATAACCATGAAACGAATACTTAACAGAATGCTGCGCTATGCCGATGCCATTGTGAAACGTGGCGTTGACAAACTGATAGACGCTATCGGGCATAGCGCGGAACCACAGACTAAAAACGCTGAAACGTCCCAGTCGCAAAAACGCATGGGCAACGACACTGACTGCGTACCGCAAACAACTGGCAACACCACAAGCTGCGGTCTGACAGAACAGACTATCACCCCTATGGACGAACAGTGCAACATGCGCTATAATGTGCTTGACCGCACGCCCGAAGTGCAACGGCGCGACCCGACGGACAAAGGGGTTGTGCCCGTGAGCAAGCAGGGCTCCCAGCCCTGCTTCAGCTTATGTGAAAAACCACGGCGCCAGCCTTATGTCACTTATGCAGCTTATGTACTTATGTCTACCGCGGTAAGCGGCACAAGGGCGAACAGCCCTTGAAAGAGCAAAACAAGGTTTGCCATTTTTGCTTGCGCCACCCTGCACCACCCATTTTTTATTACGTAACTCCTTGATTTTCAAAATGCGCTATATAATGGAGCAGAAAAGTGATGAAGTCAGGAAAAACGATGAGGGAGGGTGCATCAGCTTGATGCGCCCTCCCTCACCGTGGGTATTTTGAATAGTTGTATTATGCTTTATGCCATAGCCTCCTTAATGCAGTCTACAATATAGTGCACATCATCGTCGGTAACCCAGGGGCCGGCGGGCAGGCAGAAGCCCACTTTGAATATGGCCTCCTCAATGCCGTTGGTGTAAACCTCGGCATCGGCATAGACGGGCTGCTTGTGCATGGGTTTCCACACAGGACGGCACTCCACTTTTTTCTGCAACATGAATACACGCAAAGCTTCAACATTGGCATTGGGCTGACAGTCGGTCACGGCAGAGTCTACTGCATGAATAACGCCTGCCGCACCGCCCACGGCAGTGGTTATCACCTCCTTGTAGGCAGCATCTTGCCCCTTGATGCGCACATCGGCATCGAGCGTGGCGGCACAGAGCCAGTAGTTGGCATCGTAGCGCGGGTCGGCCGGTTGCTTGTGCATGTGCACACCTGGCACGTCCTTGAGCAGTTCTTCATACAGGGCCTGCACATGCTTGTGGTGCGCTATGTGGTCGTTGAGCACGGTCATCTGTCCGCGGCCTATGCCTGCGCACACATTGCTCATGCGGTAGTTGTAGCCAATGGCAGTGTGCTGGTAGTAGGGGTAGGCATCGCGGGCCTGTGTGGCATACCACATAATGTTGTTGGCCTCATCGGCATTGCGGCAAATCAGTGCACCGCCCCCCGAGGTGGTAATCATCTTGTTGCCGTTGAACGACAACACACCGTAACGGCCGAATGTGCCGAGCACCTGCCCGTTGTAGCGCGAGCCCATGCCCTCGGCGGCGTCCTCCACCACGGGTATGCCGTAACGGTTGGCAATGTCCATTATCTCGTCAATGCGGTAGGGCATACCGTAAAGTGCCACGGGCACAATGGCCTTGGGCAGTTTGCCAGTCTTTTGTTGGCGGTCGATGATGGCCTTTTCGAGCAGGGCGGGGTCCATGTTCCAGGTTTCGCCCTCGGAGCCTACAAACACGGGCTTGGCGCCAAGGTAGGTGACGGGGTGGCTCGAGGCACAGAATGTGAAACTCTGCACCAGTACCTCGTCGCCGGCCTTCACCCCGCAACCAATCAGGGCCAGATGCACGGCAGCAGTGCCCGCGCTCAGGCACACCACTTTGCGGTCGAGCGGAGCAGTGCCATTGCTCTTGCTGTTGGCAAACGCCTCCAAATCGTGTTCGAAAGCATTCACGTTAGGCCCCATGGGCACTACCCAGTTGGTGTCGAATGCCTCTTTCACATATTTCTGTTCAAGCCCTGCCTCGCTCATGTGGGCCAAGCAGAGGTAAATGGTTTGTCTTTCTGTATCCATAGTAATATTTATTAATCCGTCCTTACACCATCTCGCCTGCAAACTTCACCTTGAAGCCTAACACGGTGGCAAATATCATTTCGATATCTTTGCAGAAGGAGTAGTGTCTGTAATAATAGCAGTTGAGGCGCACCTTGTCGGGATAGATGACGGTGTCGTTGTATTCGGTGGCAATCTCCTGCATGGGGCGCGTGTCGCCCTCGGCCTGGCACTTGGCCACGTAGGCCGAAATCATTTCGTCCTCCAGTCGGTACTTCAACGTGGCTGGCCCCGTAATGCCCGGACGCAACTTTAGCACATCTCTGTCGGCACCTTGCAGCTTGTCAGCATACCCTGGCACATCGGGCCTTGGGCCGACGAACGACATGTTGCCAATGAGCACGTCCCACAGTTCGGGGAGTTCGTCAATTTTGTAGTGGCGCAATTTGGCCCCGAACGGAGTGATGCGGCTGTCGCCGGCCACGCTCACCGACGAGCCGTTGTGGTTGACCGTCATGGAGCGGAACTTGTGGCAGGTGAACAGCCGTCCGTCCTTGCCCACACGTTTCTGGCAAAAGAATGCCGGTCCACCCGGCATCTTTATGCGTATAAGGATTGCCACGATGGGGAACACCCACCAAATTAAAAGCAGCCCCACCAATGAGGCTGCTATGTCGAAGAGTCGTTTGGATAGCATATAGATTGTCTTTATTATAAGTATTATTACTTACACCTGTTTTTTCCTCCATACCCACACCCACATTCTTATTATAGGAGCAAAAAGTGTTTCAGCTGGATAATATTTAAGCAATCGAAATGTATGTATGTTTATTAAATAGAAGCGCTTCAATTTTGAGGCGTTTTGCATCGCAGTCAATCGCTTATCATAGTGTCCCATGTTGCCAGCTATCATAATTTCATTTAGAATAAACTGCCCATGTTTTTTATTGGGAGGACAGAGCATTCTCTCGTTTGATAGTTGAAAAACTTCTTTTAATACCCACATCAACCCTGCTGCAAATTTGTGTAGATTGAAGGATCGTAGACATGTTATTGTATTAGCTTTAAGTTTCTCATCTATTGAATGAGAGCACAAAAGCATATAATAGTCCATAACTTGCCTGAGCCCTATTCCTTCACCAAAAATGTGCCGATAAGTATGTATCATGAGATACACAAGATTGAACTGTAATGTGGGTACGCAAAGTTCATCTCTGTTGTGATTAACAAATTGCACATACTCTTGTTGCTTAATCCACCTTTGTAGACGTCTGTTCGCAAAGGGATTTTTCAGCATAGTGGGAATGAAATGTGCTTCAACCTCTGCGTCTTCAAAGAATCTTAAGTCGGCATGTTGTTCGGTTAATATTGTTCTCTGATTTAATTTTTTAGCCAATGCGATTATAGAATCAAGTCCTCCTTTTACCCATATATCAATGTCTCCTGATTGCCGTAGATTAGATAAACCTTCTGTGTAAATTGCCGCTATGCCTTGTCCTTTCAGTATACAACCGCTGTAGCCAACGTCTTCTAGTCGTTTCTGCAATTGAAAACATCTACGGTTCATTATTTCATTTCGTTTTTGGATACTTGCTGTTAGTGCTAACCATTGCATTTTCAATGGTAATGGCATGTTAGCAGTTTGCTCTTGTGGTAACCTTTTTATACCATGAAAGCAAATACCAATAAGCGCTTGTTTCCTGGCTATATCATAAAGCATTTGCCAGTCTGATTTAGAAGGTTGTTTCGAAAACCTTTCTTTTTTGCCAATGGCTATTTGAACTAACTCAAAGAACAACAAGTTGCTTGGCATGTTTGACATTTGTTGAATACCAATTTATGACGACTTATTTATAAATGGTGCAACCATATTATATTGATAAGAGCGACTTTATGTTTGCCAATCGTTTGAGTGTTAAACACGTAATAAAAGACTCTTTTATCAATTATATATAGTCTTGTCTTTATTTATTTGCTTATTTTTTCCCGTAGAATTGTAGAACTAATACCGTCCGTATGATCAAGATATATAACATTGCAACCTGCAGTCGCAAATTCTTTTTCATATTGTATCCAAGCATCAGTACCTTTCCAATCAGAGCCCACAAAAACGACATCAGCCCCTAATTCTTTCACTGTGCGTATCTTGTCCATGTCTGTTTGAAATATTGCCCTATCAACATAACGGATCGCTTCAACTATCGCCTTACGATCGCGTTCATTGATAATAGGATATTTATGCTTGCGTTTGAAACAGAGTTCGTCCGTAGTCACTCCAACAATAAGGGTTTCACATTGTTCTTTTGCGCGACGGAGGATATTTAGATGTCCAATGTGAAACATGTCGTACACTCCCGTCGTATAACCAACCTTAAACTTCTTCATCTTTTTGTGTTTTTACAATATTCCTTAAATTGATTTAGAAACAGATTCCTTTTTTCCTTCAACACCTCAAAATCATAGTTTTTGGAGTGATAGAAGTTGCGTTTTGCCATATTTTTCATCGAAGTTGGATTTCTATATGCATATAGAATTAGATTTGCTAATGCGTGTGCGTCTTTTTTGGGGTGTAAGCAAGAATTAGGTAATAATTCAGGCATTGAACAAATGTTCGTGGCAAAGCATACGCACCCTCTGGATAATGCCTCTACAAGGCATCTGCATAATCCTTCACTTAGGGAGGGAAGTATCATAAAGTCTTGAGTATCTAACCATTCTAACACTGCATGTGTGTTATCCAAAGGTTTTGGAAATGTAATTCTCTCACGAACTCTCGATATTCCACATTTTTCAGCATAATGGAACCAGAATTCTCGATTTGCTTCTGTCCCATTTCCTAAGATGTTCAGATGAAAGTTTTCAGGCATTTCAACCAAAGCTCTAATGGCTGTATCTACTCCCTTCATTTTGCCTTGATAAAAACCGATGAGAGCAATATCTATAACAGTGCGATTGTTCATTGTGTCTATTCGGTGTAATCGCTTGGATAAGACGGTTTCTTCCGATCTTTCAATGACTACGTCAGAACAGCCACACATTAGTCCCTTGATAGGAAATTGTTGTTGAAGATATTCCTGGCTTACATACAATCCGAACTCGCAATTCCTTATAGCGTTTTTTATTTGCCGATATAAGAATGGGGCATACAATCTCTTTAAGATGTTAGGGTGTTGTTTCAGCGCATTGTGAATATCTCCAGTCATTTCTATCATATATGGCTTATGCAATTTTTCTGCAATATTTATAGCCATCATGCCTCTTCTAGATGCAGGTTTAATGAGTATAGCCTCAGCTTTATTTATTTCATTATATAGGATATCTCTTACTTCTGCGTCATTAAAGAAATCAAGGGGTGAGTTGTTTGGCTTAACGATTCTTACATTTATTCTTGAATCTGTCATTTCTACAAGTGCAGACTTGTCCAAATAAGAGCGAACTGGAATGCCAAGAACCTTTACAGAATCGAAGACCTCAAGATATTTTTGGAAAAAAGGGTCTGCACATGAGGGAAGAGCAAATATTTTATCTTCCACTCTCCTAAACATGAAAGTACTACAATAGAGCAGTTTCATAAAACTATATGCTTTTCTTTTACTGTATGTTGACTTTCCACTTCAAAATCCGCTGCTTTCTTGCTGTACAAAACACAGATGGCAAGAAATGACACTACATAGTATAGGGCGTAAAACACGACCATTATGTCGAAGGTTTTGGTAAAAAGTGCAACAATTAGCCAGGGCATGAACAAACCTGAAACTCCCAAATTCTTATCAATCTGCTCTCGAATGTAAGCGAAGCTTTTTTTGTCGTCTGTGTCTTTCAACGTTATGTCCTCCTGTTCACCTAAAATTTGTTTGGCAGCGAAGAAACAGTTCAAGTATTTTTGATGTACAAGACGCATATATAAGTTGCACATTGCGCCAAAACCGCCTATAACAATCAACCACCATTTATATTCAGGTGTAACGATATTAGTGGTGTTATATGCGGCTATGCCAAGAGCTAAGGTAGTAAAGGAAAAAGGCCCATATCCCGCAACAGCGTCAAAGAAATCGCCCATAAAAGACTTTTTCTTTTTTACTCGAGCTATATTACCGTCAACGCAGTCAAGTACGAGCCAAAAGTTCGTGAGTAACACTCCTGCAAGCATCCACCAAAAATTATTTACGCAAAGGCATACTGCTGCAATGAATATTAATATCCACGATAGAAGCGAAACTTGATTTGCAGACCAACCAGAATTGATAAAACAATAAGTAACAGGGAAGGAAGCTTTACGCACCCATAATTGTACCCATAATGAACTCCTACTGTTCTTTTTCTTTGTAAGCGAAGACGTAATGTCTTTCATTGAATACTTTATCATAAATATCGATTTTCTTTATTAGAAATTACCATATAATTCTATTCTCTGATAATAACTCTCGTTTTAGAACACACCACTGTAGCATTATTGGGTATATCTTCCACTACAACGGCATTAGCCCCGATTTTAACATTATTGCCTATCTTTATCTTCCCAATAAGTTTTGCTCCGGCACCAATTATCACGTTGTCTCCAATTTCGGGTACGTGAGTGTAATGTTTGCCATCATCTCCGATAGTTACTTGTTGATAGATATAAGAGTTGGCTCCTATCTTTGCATAGGGTGATACAATGATTCCATTGGGGCCATGAGGTAAATGTGGTGGTGTCTTAAATTGGGCTCCTGCATTTAGATCAGTACCAAATGACGAGTTGTTATAAGCATCGCATCGTTTTATATAAAGGAGCTTCAGCCATTTGATTATCAATTTGATTTTACCCCCCCCCGGACGTTGGATCGGTAACATATTCACGATATTTCCAATACCTTTCATGATCATAATGTTGAATATGATTTTTTAGAAAGGATATTACAGGGTTCTTATAATTTACGTTGATAGGCATTTTTATTTTAATATTTCATTATAAATAGTCCACATAGCTTTAAGAGCATTCTCTATTTCGAAAGGTTTTACAGCCTCCCAACAATTGGAAGCCATTCTTTTTCTCAACGATTCATCATCTGCAAGTTTGTTGATAGCGCAAGCGAAGCCGTCCACGTCTTTAGGATCCATTGCAAAACCGGTTTTTCCATCAATCACATAATCCAATATACCATGCACATTACTTGAAACAAGTGGCACGCCTGCAGCCATAGCTTCGATGCCAGCGAGTCCAAGACCTTCAATGTACGAAGGGAATGCGCTAATATCCGCCGTGTTGCAAAGTTCTGGAATATCACGACGGAACCCCAGGAACTTCACTCTATCATAAAGACCTAACTTAGAGGCGAGATTCTGGAGATATTTTTTGAGAGGTCCCTTTCCACATATTGCAAAATAAATATTCGGATTTTTTGTTTTTGCCAAGGCTCGAATAATTACTTCATGATTTTTACGTTTTATCATTTCACCAATTGCAAGTATAAGAATGCAATTTTCGGGCAATCCGAGTGAGCGTTTATAATCTGACTTACTAACTTTACAATCATGTATTCGCTTGATATTGACCCCAACTCCGGGAATGTAGCGCACCTTACGAGTGTGGAATGTTTTAGCCCTATTGTAATCTTCTTTGTTTATTGTTACAATATAGTCGCAAAAACGAGACATGAATTTTTCCATTGGATAGTATAACAGCCAATTTTTCCTCGGTGCTGCATTATGGAAGTGAAATCCATGACAAGTATACATCACCACAGTTCCGTTTTTACGAGCTTTATATGCGGCTAAACGAGTGAGAATGCTGACTGTTGGCGTATGAACATGGATTAAGTCAAAATCGCACTCATCTATTATGGTTTTCAACTGCTTATAGCATTTGACATTCTGCATACTAAAAGGTGAACGTGCAAAGTGGATGTTATGTAATATAACGCCCTCGGATTTAATCTTCTTTATATATGCTTTTGTACGTTCTTCATCAGTATCTTCCATATAATCAAAATTACAAGCTATGTGCAGTTCACATTCAAGAGACGTATTTAGGTACTCTACATTTTCTTTATTAAACCACTCGATGAACGACACGACAGAGGCTACAATCAAAACCTTTTTTCTTACCATATCATTTAATTATATCCAAGTATTTCTGCACAAATGCTTTTGGTGAACATAGGTGCTGGATCTTATCACGATTCAATTTTGCTATTTTGTCTGCTTTCGGCAGCATGTCTTTCATGAACTTTTCTATTGTATCAGCTATATCAATTTCATTGTTGGGGTCGAAAAGATAGCCGTTTACACCATTTTCTACAATATTCGGATTGTCGCACACATTGCTGCATAACACAGGTAATCCGCAACTCATTGCTTCGCACACGACATTCGGGAATCCCTCATAGAGTGAGGGTAAACAGAATGCATCGGCACTTTGATACTCTTTCAATATTTGTTTGGTTGATGGGTGAATCGATATATAATCTGCAACTTTCAAATCGTTTATCATTTGAATGCATTCATCTCTGTATTCCGCCTTAAATGAATTTCCAAACCATCTAAACTTGACGTGCGTATTTCTTTCTTTCAACAAAGCGACGGCCTTCAAAAACCGCTTTACATTTTTTTGTTCATCAACTCTTGCAACAATTATAAATTCCGTCACATTTTTCGGCAACTTAACTTCTGCTCGCGGACAAAAGTAATCGGTATCGGTAAAGTTTGTTATAACTCTCAATTTCTTTGAAAGCTGAGGATAGTGTGTGCTAATAAATTTGCTTTCTGAATAGGAATTTGGCACAATCACATCGGCCCACTTAAATAAGAAAAAGCACAGTTTGTATTTTAAGTTCAAACATTGTAGGGTGTTTCTGTCTGATACAATCAAATGGTATCTAAATCCGACCATCTTTAGTAATGGTGTAATGGTATTTGGCCCTGTAAGGAAGGATATGACTGTATCTGGTTTATAGCGTTTGACCTCTTGCGCAATATTCACTATTTTTGCGACTATACCATTTGCGTACAACTCTTTATATGGTATTCCATATTCTACAAGTTGACTCTTGTAGAAATCCAATTTAGAATACCACACAACTTCAACCTCATGTCCATAGTCCATTAGCATCTTTGCAAGTCCTACCAACTGACGTTCGGCTCCGCCTGACCCCATTCCAGTAATTACACATAATACTTTGCTCATGTCATCGAAATATTATTCAGTAACATACTTTTTTACACTTCGCATATATTGAATGCCCCCTAATAAAATCACGTAATATGGCAGACAAAATATATTGGGCCTTTGGTATACACTTATAAAGAAACATATAACAAATAGGAATAAGGGGACATTCTTGCCTGCATCTTTTAATGCGGCGAATAACAATGTTCCAAACGATAATGCAAAACCTGCAAGTCCAAAATTGAGAATGTACGATTTATAAGACGATACCATCGTTGTCAAGTCAGAAGCGTAGCCATAACCATAGCCCCACATATAATTTTTGGACGACAACATGGATACAACTGCATAATCCAACACATCGTTAGATCTGTTGTCACCAGCAATGTCACCATCGCCAAACTGCAAACGCTCTATTATGTGCTGCACACCATCAGGTAGCGGTGCATATGATATTAGCAAATACAGTATGAACAAGGTAAAAAGAGCAATAATGACAGATTTAGCGCTTCGAAAACTTTTTGCAACGAAATAAAAAGATACCAATAAAAAGAAAGCCAATGAAAATGATAAGAACCCTGCTACGAACAACACCCAGTTGCCTTTATGCTTAAAGTTCATTCCGTCCGCACAAATCAGCAGTGCCGCAATAGTACCTAAATAACCAGGCTCGTTAAACAATCCACAAAGTCGTGGAATGCCATTTTGCATACAAAAGTATGAAACAAAAAAGTCTATGTAAATAGTTCTTCCTGTATAGTATGGGACTTCTCTGTACAAGAAACTCAAGCCTAATTGATAACATAAAGCACACAAAATACCGACAAAAGATGAAATTATTACAAAGCGTCTGTAATATATAAAAGTGTCTATTTTGTCTCTATCAGGCAGTACCGAGATCATTAGTAATACAGTCAGGAGCAATACATTAAATCCATGAGGAATATATGTATCATAGTATGACAAAAAGACGAAAACGATTGTTGGTAATACATATAGAGTTGCCCGTAATTTGCTACCTTTTGCAAGTAATCCACCCAATGTGAGGGCAACTAATATGTATACAATAGCCAACAAAACATTTTGAACAAATATGGAACTCAGCGTAGTATCCGATGCATAGATAGCCAGCGATGATATTATTGCTATTGCTGCCATGTACTTTGCCGTCTGGCTGCCTTTAATTTGAGTTGATAAAGTGTCTCTTAATATATCCATGTCACTTTCCCATTATGTTTGATAGTATTGTTTCCCATCGATCCATCGTGTTATCCAACGAGTAATAGGCAGAGCGCTTAATGGCATTTGTGCCGCATAGTTTTAGGTATTCCTTGTCAGACAAGAAACGAATGAGCGCATTCTTAATTGCATCGATACTGTTATTATCACATACAAGTCCTTGCGTCTCATCTTCTATTATTTCTCGTTGTCGGCCGCCAAAATCACATGCTATGCAAGCACAGCCTTGACTCATAGCCTCGGTCAGCACCATGCCAAAGCCTTCATGTCTACTGCTTAGTACAAAAATTGAAGCCCTCTTATACAACTCTTGCATATTGTGGCAGAAACCTACAAACTCAACTTGGTTTCTAACTCTACATTTATCTATGATCTGTTCCAGGTGAGTTCTCGCTTTACGTCCTCCTGTACCTGCTATCTGTAATTTCCAATCTGGATATTCACAAGCAATCTGTCCCCAGGCCTCAATCAGCAAGTCAAATCCTTTTATATACCAAACATCCAATCTTCCTGCTGCCAAAATAACCTTATCTTTTGGGGGGATATTAGAAACGGGATTAAATGTCAGCGGATTTGGAAGTACAAACATATTTTCTTTGGGAACCCCTGTAACCATAGTGTCGGCTTGGGTTAGAACGGTGACAGCATCAAACAATTTATTTGTTTCATACTTCATCTTGATATCCTTGGGATATTTTTCTTTCAAATCTGGTCTATCGTAGGCATTGTGTTCAGTGTTGATGATTTTACACCCAATATCTCTTGTGCATTGATATGCCCTGTATGCATAGTCATCCAAAACACCTATACACACATCAGGTCTTATGGCATGTAATATTTTATCTAATCGCCAATAAGAAAAGGCCTTAAACAATCCGCTTCTGTTCAGGATTCCTCTTATTATTCTGTTCCTTATGGGGATATCAATAGACCATAATTTGACTTTTGCTGGAAGCTTATAGGTCAGCTGACGTTTGTCCTTAGTATGCGTTATTACAGTCACGTCATGTCCTCTTTGGGCAAATCCCTTCGCCCATAATGACGCCACCCTTTCGGCCCCTCCACCTGTCAATCGATTAACTATGATGACAATCTTCATTGTTTCAAAATTTTGAAATATAATTTCACAAGTTGAGGCCTTATATAAGCTTGATAATGCACAAAGCATTTTTCCAACAATCCTTGCACCCATCTGTGTCCACATCGTTGCTTCGAAAACTCCTCAAAGCTAACAATCATATTAGGATGTGCTTCTAACAAATCAACAAGTCTATCATATTCAACAGCCTTTTCAGGCCTTACCCATTCGTGTGCATGAAATACCGCTGTATAGTTTGACGCATTCCTTATTTTGGGACACCCCCCAGTCTTGCATGGAAGACATTTAATGCCATGCCACACGTATGCCTTGGGACTTTTGCCATCAGACATATACTTAAACCCGACAACAGATAATGCCTTTATAGTGTTTTCGTCATAAGAATGTGCAGGCGCAAAGAATACATCGGTCTCTATGCCATGAGAACTTAGTATGGCTTTCCCCTTACGAAGCTTGGCTACTTGGACATCGTATGGGAGTCCTGCAAATTCAGATCCGAGCCTTCTTGTTACGATGCCTCTGTGGTTGCTCTCAAAAATATGTTGATAGCCATGCATGGCTATTGTATACCCTCTTGCTTGTAAATCCTTAATAAAATGCCAAAAATCCTCATGTGGCTTTTCTATCATTAAATCGGAGTCCAAACAATCTGGTATAACACCAATCAGCGGCTTTATCTCATACTTGTCCAACAAGTTTATTGCACGCTTAAATTGAGCAAAGTCCATCGTCGGACAAATGTCATCGAAACGAACTAAGATTTTCGTAGCCTTTTTGGTTAAATGAAATACACTATCTGTTAACATATTACTCTAATTATCATATATGATGCATAGAAGTTGGCGTCTTTTAGAAGATGATGTATTATTTCCTTCGCAACACCTTTTTCCAAAATCTATTTATCCAACTTCTAAGTACGATTAAAAATGGCTTTATGTCAGCAACGTTGAAAACCATGAATGTGTCGGTACGCAGAACGTCCTTTAACCACTTAAACAAAGTGATTTTCTTTGTATACACGAAAGAAAAGAAATCAGCAAATTCTGGCATTACGTATACGGACTTGAATGTAGATTTATCTATTTCAGTCAAATAGTTGCCACCTGTATTTGCCAAGTACCATATATAGGGCATATTAGTTCCAGAAGCTGTTACGCATATTGCATTACCATCATTGCGGAAGTTCATTTCCATAAAATAATCGTTCCCTTTTTTATCTCGCAGAAACTCAATGCTGAATAATCCCGAGTAGCCAGTCCTCTTCACAAAATCCTTGCATTTGCTTAAAGGAACATTGATATTGTCAAGTGCCTCGTAATGAAGAAATCCTGTATTTGTTCTTGGACAAGGACGAATGCATCTTGAAAACCCTGGTATTATGATTTCTCGTCCACCATGTAAACTCAAACCGATGAGTTGGTATTCAAACTCTTTTTCGATAAACTGTTGAATTTGATATTTATAGCAACTGCCAGTACTTATTACCTCAGCCAATTCTTGTGGCGTATGGCAAATTGAAATGTCTGCCTTATGCCCATCCTTACTTAAAATAGGTTTGGTTATGCATGGATATTTTACTTGGCTGATGTCTCCTCCTGTTTCAACGACCCATGATTGAGGAATGTTTAGCCCAACATCTTTCCCCAACTTTGTCATTGTGTCCTTGTTCATTAATTCTGTTATTTTTCTCTCCCCGAATACAGAACCTGGCAATTGGTACTTGCTCAATGCTTTTTTGTTGCAATCTAAAGCAGAGGACATACCATCACTGCAGGCAATAAGGACAGCTCCTTCATATTCTTTCTCATTTTTACAGAGAAAATCTATAGCGGCCGCTTCATTCTTTACAATTTCAAAATTTTGTACATATTTAGAATGTAGGAGAAAGGAGTCGTTCTCTTCTGATACTAATAATACAAAACTCTTTATTCCTTTTACTCCTAACGAACGAACAACCCCATATGTATTATGATGACTGCCTCCAGTTATTATTATTTTGTTCATCACATTCAGCGTATTTTATTTTTTAATAAACTCCAAATTCTTTTTCTATAAGTAGGATAAACAATGCTGTCTATTGCAATTAGCAAAAGTGCACTCAACGCAGTGTCCACTATAATTTTAGCAAACTGATCACTTACTAACTGAGGAGCGTTGTTTACTATTAAGAAACACAGTAAGAGAACAAAACAACCTTTTACGATGCATTTCACATAATTCAAAATCGGATATTCCGCAATCTGCCGTTTTTGTATCACTAAACAAGCAATGGTTTGTATAAATAAGCAAATGACCATTGCTATATAAGCAAACTGTGCGTCCATTCCTGCCTTGAAAAACAAATAAGTTAGTAGTAGACAAAATAGGTTTAATCCCCCCAAGAAAAAACTCATACCTCTTATGTTCCCTGTGGCATGTATTCCGTCCTGCAAGATTTGTGTAGCAATGGAGAATACATTGAGGACAAGCAACACCTTGCAAAAAACGACTGCATATGGAGGCACAGTCTTCAGCCAAAGCAACATTACGTAATCTATGTTAATGTACAAGGGGACGAATATTAGTGCAAGAAGAAAAAACAATGCATCACACTCTGTGCACATAAGCCTTGACATACTGGGTACATTACCCACAGAATACTCCTTTATTATCTGAGGTCTGAAAGCTTGCAACACATTTGCCATGAATGTGGATATAATGCTACTCGCCTGTGTAGCTACACCGCTGGCCGCATTCAAGGCCACACTAAAAAAATTATTTATCAGAATGTTTATGCCCTGCTGCTTTACCGCACACGTGCCATTTCCAAATAAATCACAAAGTGCAAAGTTCAGCATTCTACGCACAATACCTTTGTTGATATGCATATTGCAACTGAAATTATTTATTTTCTTATGACAATACACAAGGTACATCAGCCATACCAATACGGATACACCAAACAACAATCCACCATATGCAATCAGTCTGTTAGGGAATAATACGAGACAGAAAACTATCAAGCATTTTAACATGACATTTATTATTTCAATCACTGCAAACACATTCATTCTTTCATACGAAATCACGCAGGCATTGTAAGGTACCTGTAAAATTGCAACTGCAGAAGCAAGCAATGAAAACTGGTATACACAATTGGCAGCATACATTGACGATGATGGCAAATTTAAGCCTGTATTGACAAACCATAAGCCAATAGTTTCGCCTGCAAGCAGCAATAATATTGCTATAGCGGAATGAATTTGTATAGACGAGTTTATCGTGCCTTTAAGCTCAGATACATCACCACGCCCTAAGCAATAGCTGATAAATCTTGATGTGGCGCCACGCATTGAGGTGTTTACAAACATCATTAGTGCCACGATGCCACCTACGACATTGTAAATACCGAAATCTTCTATACCAAGATACTGTAAGAGCAACCTTGATGTATACAAATTTATGCAAAGAGTAAAGAGCATTCTTATGTATAAATACATAGTGTTCTTTGCTATCCGCCTGTTATTTGACAACTGATTTGACATAATACTTCTTCATTCTTGTCTTTAATTACTTCTTGACAAACATTTCGTCTGCCATTTTCAACAGCGTTTTTTTCTTTTCACGTGCCGACAAGCCTTTAGTCTTTACATTGTACTTTTTGTTACGAGCGTAAAATTCTTCTATCGTACATATCGGCCTTGCGGGATTACCTGCGACAACGATTCCCGAAGGAACGGATTTTGTTACGACTGAGCCTGCTGCAATTAGTGCGTGGTCGCCAATAGTTACTCCAGGCATTATCAATGCTTCTGCTCCGATATAGACATAATCACCTATGACGACTTTTCCAAATGCGTCAAATGTTGGGTCAATATGCCGCACGACTTGTCCGCCGCCATGGGTAAATATCTTGCAGGTGGTGAGTTGGCAATGGCTGCCTATTGTGATTAAGTAGGGTTCCGACGACCAATGGCTTTTACCCATAAGATTGTCCTCACCAATATTTACCCCTATATGCTTTGCCCATCGTTGGGGGGGGTAAATTAGCATTCTTAGTTTTTCTGCAATACGTGTAATAATGTTCATAGCAGATCAAGGTTTGAATATAAAGTTGCCATCAGTACCGACTAAATTTTGTGATACCAATTCTGTTAGCACCTGATTGAATAAGGCCTCATTGGCGCATTGATTGTTGATGGTTGCCAATTTGATGGTGCCATGTGCTGCAATGTCTTCAAGTATAGCTTCGCGTATTTCCTCTGCCGTGGTGTAACGTCCTAAATTATCCATTAGCGTGTATTTTTTAGAGTTGCGTATTTCAGACTTTATAATACCCCGCATACCACTCAGCAAACCGTCTTAATCCCTCTCTGAGGCTGGTGCTGGGTTTGAAGCCGAAGTTCTGTTCCAAGGGGGTGGTGTCGGCGTAGGTTACGGGCACATCGCCAGGCTGCATGGGCACGAGCTCCTTGTGGAATTCAAAATCGTAATCGTTGGGGAGAACTCCTGCGCGTACAAGCTCCTCTTGAAGTATGGTGACAAAGTCGAGCAAGTTTTCGGGGTGGTTGTTGCCAATGTTGTACACCTTGTAAGGGGGTACGGGCAAACCGTCGTCGCCAGTGCGGCGCTCTGGCGCGTGCTGCATGATGCGCACCACACCCTCCACAATGTCGTCTACATAGGTAAAGTCGCGCTTGCAATGGCCGTAGTTGAATATTTTGATGGTCTCGCCTTTTACCAGTTTGTTGGTAAAACCAAAGTAAGCCATATCGGGACGGCCTGCAGGGCCATAGACGGTAAAGAAACGCAAGCCCGTGGACGGAATGTTGTAAAGTTTGCTGTAGGCATGCGCCATCAGCTCGTTGCTTTTTTTGGTGGCTGCATACAGGCTTACCGGGTTGTCCACCTTGTCGTCGGTGGAGTAAGGCACCTTTTTGTTGCTGCCATACACCGATGATGATGAGGCATAAACAAGATGTTCAACCTCGTGGTGGCGGCAGGCTTCGAGTATGTTGTAAAAACCGATAAGGTTGCTTTCGATGTAGGCATCGGGGTTGGTGATGCTGTAGCGTACGCCTGCCTGTGCGGCAAGGTTTACCACCACCGAGATGTGATGCTCGGCAAACACCTTTTCTACAGCCTGTTTGTCGGCTATCGAGGCGTGCACAAAGGTCCAGTCGCGGTTAAGCGCCTCAATCTCTTTCAGCCGCTCATGCTTGATGCGCACATCATAGTAATCTGTTAGGCTGTCAATGCCAATCACCTTGATGCGTTGCACATCGTGGAACAGGCGCTTTACCAAATTGCTGCCAATAAAGCCCGCTGCACCCGTTACGAGCACGGTTGTGCCCTCGAGGTTTATGTTATATTCTACCATAGGGCTTAGTCTCTTCTGAAAATGTCGCGTGTGTATACTTTGTCTTCAACATCGTTGAGACAGCTGTCGTAGCGGTTGGCTATGATGGCGTGGCTCTGCGCCTTGAAGGCTGCCAGGTCGTTGACCACACGTGAACCAAAGAAGGTGGTGCCATCGTTGAGCGTGGGCTCGTAGATGATGACCTCCGCACCCTTGGCCTTGATGCGCTTCATGATGCCCTGTATGGCCGACTGGCGGAAGTTGTCGGAGTTCGACTTCATGGTCAGACGGTACACACCAATGGTGCAAACGTGCTCCTTGGCTGCGTCCCACTGGCCATTCTCTGTGTAATAGCCGGCCTTGTGCAGCACGGCGTCGGCTATGTAGTCCTTGCGGGTGCGGTTGCTCTCGACAATGGCCTCGATGAGGTTTTCGGGCACGTCCTGGTAGTTGGCAAGCAGCTGCTTGGTGTCCTTGGGCAGGCAGTAGCCGCCGTAGCCAAACGAGGGGTTGTTGTAGTGCGTGCCGATGCGGGGGTCGAGCCCCACGCCCTCGATGATGGCGCGCGAGTCGAGACCCTTCATCTCGGCATAGGTGTCGAGCTCGTTGAAGTATGACACGCGCAGGGCCAGATAGGTGTTGGCAAAGAGCTTGACTGCCTCGGCCTCCTTCATGCCCATAAACAGGGTGTCGATGTTCTCCTTTATGGCACCCTCCTGCAACAGGGCGGCAAAGGTGCGGGCTGCCTGGTGCATGGCCTCGACATCGGTCACCGACTCGATGGCGCGGTTTTCGGCCTCAAACTCGGGGGTGTCAATTATCTTGGGGTAGCCCACAATGATGCGGCTGGGGTAGAGATTGTCGTAGAGGGCCTTGCTCTCGCGCAGGAATTCGGGCGAGAAGAGCAGGTTGAACTGCTTGACGCCCCGCTGCGCATACTTGAGGTAGAGGCTGCGGGTGTAGCCCACGGGTATGGTGCTCTTTATTACCATCACAGCCTGGGGGTTGACCTCAAGCACGAGGTCGATAACCTCCTCCACATGGCTGGTGTCGAAATAGTTCTTTACAGGGTCGTAGTTGGTGGGGGCGGCTATCACCACAAAGTCGGCGTCGGCATAGGCTGCGCGGCCGTCGAGGGTGGCGGTGAGGTTGAGCGGCTTTTCAGCCAGATACTTTTCAATGTAGTCGTCCTGTATGGGCGAGATGTGGCGGTTGAGTTTTTCCACCTTTTCGGGCACCACGTCAACGGCTGTCACGTGATGGTGCTGCGACAGCAGGGTGGCAATACTCAGACCCACGTAGCCTGTGCCGGCCACGGCGATGCGAATATCCTTAAAGTTTTGCATATAACAGAGTTGTATTAGACAAGCACACAGCCAACCGAAGGCCGTGGCAGGGGGTGCTACGACCTGTTAATAACCCATTGACGGAATTCTTGGTTAACAAGTAGACAAGTAGACTGGTTAACAAGTAGGCAAGTTGATAAGCTTAAAAGAATTTGGCAAACTTACCCGTTAACCCGTTAACTTGTTTACAAGTCCCGTCAACGCATTAAATAGAAAGGAATAAATGTGTGTGTTGAAAAAAGTATGCTTGGTTAGGCTGGGTATGAAAAAGAACAGAATGATGAAACATTCTGTGTGTGAAGCTTTTTTGGGAAAAAAGGCGAAAGGCCTTAAGAGTCTTGTAATGCCAGCACCCAATACCCGCATCGGTTGACCAGCTCGTCGTATTCCGCCTCGCGGAGTTGGCGGGTGGGGCTGTTGGCGGGCAACTGCGCTATAAGGGCACTGATGGCCTGCATGACGCGGGACGTGGCTGCGGTGACGGGCTCGAGTTCGGTGCTGAAACGGGGGAGGAGTGGCGCGTAATAATAGTCGGACTCCTCTACCATGAAGTGAAGCATCTCGTAGGCTTCGGCAGGGTCAATTTTGCCCTGTGCAGTGTCGGCAAGCAGCTGCTGGCGCAGCAGGTCGATGCTCTCGGCTTGGGCTGCTGCCTCGTGCTGCGTGCGCACGGGGTGAAAGTAATGGTCGATAAAGGCGTTGCGCTCGTGCAGGGCACGGGGATAGCGTGCGGCGCCCTCATGGCGTGTAGCGGCCTCGTGCTTGTCCACCTCCTCAAAGCGTTCGGCGTGCACCCCCGACAGGGCTATGCTCATGCCGCCAACCTGCATTACCAGGCGGCGGTCGCGTGAAATGCGTATGACGTAGCCCTCAATGCCTGCAAAGGGGCCTGAGGTGATGCGCAGCAGGGTGCGGTTTTGGGCATAATAATGAAAGGGGTGGAGCAGAAAACGAATGCGCTCGGGGTCGGCCTGGGCTATGCGCATGAAGGGTGTCATCTGGCTGTGGGGTATGATGGCCACACGGCCGTTGCTGCAGTCCTTGCACAGGTGGTAGGGCGACAGGTTGTTGTCGAGGTAGAGCTGGGTGTCGGCCGGGGTACCTTGCAAAAACACAAGGCCGCTCACCGTGGGCACCGACAGGGAGCGGGCGCCTCCAGTGCCGTCTTTGTGGCGCGGCACGTATTTAATGCTTTTGTGTATGAAGTAGGGGCGTCCGTCGTGGCGCAGTTGTTCCTCAACAGCCCGCACCCGTTGGTTGTGTACAAAAATATAGCACCAACCTGTGGCTGGTGCATTGTCGTGGTGGAGTGGTGAACTCGATTTGGTGTACGATTTTATTGCCGGACCTGCCTGCGGGGCTGGTTCGGCGTGCTGTTTGCCTTGCAATGTGCGCGTTTTGCCATCAAGACGGCAATAGTGCGTTTGCGAGGCGGCAGAAAGAGAATTCGTACTATCCAGTGTCATAAACTCTCTTCTACATTATGTTGTCAGCTGTGGCTGGGCAGAGATTGACTGCATGTGCAATCTCTGTAGTCCTATACGCATAGGCCCTGTCACTTGCCACTGGCGTTGACGCTTGGTGCGCAGCAGCCAGTTTTGCAACATTATTGTTCATAGTCTGCTTGCCATTTTGGGTATGAATGATTGGCAAATATCTCTATCAGTTCGTGTATGTTTTCTATTATAAACACGACCTATGGCACAAAGGTAGTGTTTTTCTTGCAATTAGGACACTTTTACACTGCAAATATTCTGCTTATATACGCTTTATGTCTGTATTGGCACAATTAAGGTGTTCGGAAGTAGTTGATTATCAGGTGTGTTGCGAAAACGTGCCTGTTTTGTAATGTTAAAGTCATAATGATAAGAGGCTTCAAGCTTCGGATTTAACAAGGGCGGGCTGAAAGCCCAATGGAGCACATAGCCCAGGGCAAGCGAAGCGACACCCTGGGGCATCCGCATAGTAGAGTCTCCGCGCCCTGTAAGGGCAAAAGCTTTAACCCTTTATGTTGTTATTTTTACTTGATAGCTGATTTAGTGGTCTTAAAGAGGAACATCGTATGTATATTTTGTTCAACACCTACGCCATGTCCTAAAGCTTTTGCCCTTACAGGGCGCGACTACTCCAACACGCGATACCCAGGGTGTCGCTTCGCTTGCCCTGGGCTAAGTGCTCCATTGGGCTTTCAGCCCGCCCTTGCTAAATCCGAAATTTGAGTAAGAGGCTTATAAACCTTGGCAGACTTACCCGTAAACCCGTCAACCTGGTCAACTCGTTTACTAATTCCGCCAGCTTTTCTGTATCCCGCGTTAGCGGCCCAAGAGCGGAGGACTCTTAAAGGTTCGTCACACCAAAAATAGGGTGAGTCTGAAAAAACGCCATAAAAATTTGGGCAAACGCCTCCTTTCATCTTAACTTTACAAAACCAAAAGGCCCCATGCCGCTTAACAGCAAGAGCGTGGGGCGTAATAAACATATATATATGCGCCAATTCAAAGATATACGTATTGCTGTGGCCGGCACAGGCTACGTGGGCCTGAGCATAGCCACCCTGCTGTCGCAGCACCATCACGTGACAGCCGTTGACGTGGTGCCCGAAA
>ERZ1026878.163-NODE-163-length-55814-cov-9.634642_pt1 | contig 55814 bp, 40 predicted proteins | sample MGYA00380169_ERZ1026878 | MGnify/ENA primary metagenome ERZ1026878 (study PRJEB33269, sample SAMEA4719805) | human gut metagenome | biome: human-associated habitat; feature: organic feature; material: feces | place: Cameroon | collected 2013-10 ...
TGAGATAAAAACTTATCTCATTCTCAATCACTTATAAAAAATACGTACTTTCCTAACATGAAAATCTTAGTTTTCTATTCATATTTATCTATTTTGCGGAAGTAAACGTTCTAGTTCTTCTATTTTTTGCTTATATCTAGCAATCTGTTTGCGAATAGCTTCGTAATCAGTTTCGTTACCTTGTGAGGGTGACGGGGCATTACCCTCAACAGGTGAACTCTCCGTAACGGGAGATGCGCGATTTGCGGCAGATTCATCTCCGGCACCATCTGGAACAGGTTGCATTTCTCGTTGGGTTGGTGTACTGAAATTTCCACGCTTGACGCCATCGAGAGCTTTGTCAACCAACACCATCGGGGGGATGAAGCCATAAACGTTCGAACCTGTTTTGTAAAGGATATTCCTTGCTTGCTCTACGGTCAAGTCCTTCTTAATAGATTTCATCAAAGCAATGGTACCCGATACTATCGGAGCAGCCATGCTTGTTCCGTCAAAAGACTTGAAACCACCATGAGGAAATGAGCTGTAAATGCCTTTGCCTGGCGCCGAGATGTCTGAACAAGGACCATAGTTTGTGAAATCCGTCGGATAAAGATGTTTGTCCACGGCTGCTACTACTATAGATGAAGCGTTTCTGTTCTCTGGCGGTATGCTTGACAGAATGTCATCATTTCCAGCTGCAAATACCAAGATGCAGTTTTTCTTAGCCGCTAAAGCGCAGACTCGTGCCCAAAGTTTTTCAACATTCTTGAATTGCCTTTGGGCTATCTCATTTTGTTGGTCAACTGGCAATTGGTTTAATCCTTTGAAGGAAGGTCCAACAGACAAGTTCACAACATCGGCTCCATGATGAATGGCATACATCGTTCCTGCAATAAGGGCAGACAATGGACATTGCTTGTTGTCAAATACCTGTACAGGCATCAACTTACAGTTTGGTGCGACACCAGATGCTCCTTTTGAGTAGTAGTCGGCACTTCCTGCTGCAAGGCCAGCGGTGTGTGTGCCATGCCCTTGTCCTAAACTTAGGCTGTTGTTTTGTGTGAAAACATTATAGGCATCTACGATGCGGTCTTTGAACATCGGGTGTCCTGCCTCTATACCATCATCAACAACCGCGACAGTAACATTCGGTGAACCTTTAGTTATACTCCAACCTTGTTTCAGGTGAATTGCTTCCAAATGCCAGCCCATATTTTCCGTAGTGGTACTTTCATGGCCATTTAACTCGTATATCTCCTCGTCAAAAACCAAAAATTTATGGTTGGAAATCTTCGAGTTTATCGTTTGACGAATTTGGTCACGCTCGTTCTCTGGAATCTGAACGACCAACAACTTCACTTCTTTGTCATATCCAATGATGGAGTATTTGTCTTCGGAATAGGCTTTCTTGAAATCTTGGGCTAATGCTTCGATGTTGTCATTCTCGTCCTCCATGAATAAGAACAGACGGTTGGCTATCGTGTTGGGTACGCCCGGTTGACGGATAATAGGGATTTCTTCTCCATCCTCTCCGGTCACAGGGGCTACTACGTCACCTTGGTCGGGCAATTTGCCGTCATTGCCAGTGATAGGTCTGATGCGTCCGTTATCATCTATTACTCTTCCGTCGGAAGTCGTAACACTGTCAATTGGAACAACACCATTCTCCTCGTGGTGTCCGCTGCATCCATTACATGATCTTAGCAAGAAAAGCAACAGGCCTATAGCCAACAATGTCAGTAACAACCAAAGCAACCATTTAAGACAACCTTTTCCGGCAAATAAACTGGTCAGCCACAACCAAAATCGACGCCACCATGGGATGCGTTCATATTCTGCCGTGAATGTTTTATTGCTATCAATCAATACGTTGTTAGGAGAAGGAATCCACCTCTTGAATTTATATCCTTGGCAGGGTGTTACCTTAGGAACTTCCGAGCTGGACAATATTGTTCCCTCTTGCTTGGTGAAAGAGGATGCTCCTTCGGCTTTTCCATGCTCGCCTGCAACAAAGTTACAGATGTAAAATCGCGGCTCATCTGGTTCGTCTGGTTCCTCTAAGGGGACAACAGGGGCTTCAGAAATTATAGGCTTCGCAAATTCTTTGTATGTCGCTACAAAGTTTAAGTCGGAGTTGACGGTTACACCAATAGGTGATGGTGTCCAACCTTCAAATATCCATCCTTCGTTGGCTGATACTTGCGGTAAATCCCTTGCAGATAGGATGAATCCTTCAGGACGTGTCATAGTCTTGTCCAACTTGCTGACAAGTGTTCCATTGGCATTGGCATCAAAAGTTATCTTGTACTTTTTCACCATATCAACCTCATGGATGACAGAGCCTATGACTTTATGCAGATGTGTGTCTGGAGTCATTCCCCATGCAACAAGAAAGACTTTGTCATCACAACAATAGATACATTCGTCATGAAGATAACGAATTGCGCCAGCCATAATCATTAGGTCTTCACCATTGCAATCCTGTGCAGCGGTACGATAAGCCTTTATGGTATTATCTTTAATATATTCGTATTTTGTCCTTTCGTCGCCAGTAAGATTAACAAGCTTTTGTGGGCTTTCTTTCCATTCGTTAATGTGCCAGCATATTTGGTCTTCTTCCTCAATGTATTGTGGAGTAGCAAGGAAATGCTGGTATTCGGGCGCGACAACCTTCTTGACAACACTTTGTACGCTGTCAAACCGTTTGTATAAAGGATCATGACCAATCCCTTGAAATTCGGTAAAGTCGGAAACTTCAGTAAAACAAAGCTTCTGCTTACCCTTGAATGTATATCCTGCCATTACGTTTATTCTTTATATAGGTTTTCACACTCTTCAAGAAGCACTTTTACCTTGGCGTTTTCCACAGGATCCACATGAGATATGTCGCTTGCATAGAGCAAACCAACGGTTACCAGATTCTCCCAACGTTGGAAATTATCCCAAAGAGGAAGTTTCATGAGTGTATCCATACTTACATTATCTATGTTGGCAGCATCGTCGAAAGCCGAGAGTGTTGTCAGCAAGGATTGTGGTTTGCGCACTACATTCCATGTAGATGGACTCAAATCTACCGCTACATGACATTTTTCAGCCTTTGCTCTTATTGCTTCGACATCATTGTCACTCATATAGTTTCTTCCTGCCGAACTTACAAAGTTATTGAGGGTCAACGAAGCGTAATCAGCAATGGCATTGGGCTGTTCGTTGATGCTGAAAACCTTGCAATATCTGTCGATTCGTTCCGAAATGACCTTCTTCACTCCAAGTTTTTTGAGTAGTGATGTAAGCATGAATATCACTTCATCTGCATGTGGCAGACTTTCTTCCAATTGCTTGACCTGCTTTTGGAGGAAATCCTTCCAATAATCAAGGATGTGCTTTGTCACGACATCAGCTATCGTGGTTAGCGTCTCTGTTTCAGCAGAAACAACTTCCTCTACAGAGCTACCTTTCTTCTTCAAGTCTTGCTCGATAAGTTTTATGTCGCCATATAGGTCGCATAGCTTTTGGATATTGACTTGCTTGCTGTCCGACACATCTATGCCTGCCTGTTTACGAATGAAGCTAATCATGGAAAAGTCCTTCGGTTCATCAGAATGACAAATGATGATATTGTACGCAATATCACGCAAGTCACCAACCGGCACCATCAAAGAGTCGATTATTCTGCCAAATATTTCTGGTTGTGAACCAACAGAGAATGTCAACGAACGTTTGATGTCGTTGGCAATCTGTTTCACTTTCAGATTCTTTGCTTCGTTGTCTTCCGGTTCAAAATATACAGACAGAGCTTTGTACATCTCTTGCTTGATTTCCAAAAGCTGGGCAAGATATTTCTGCTTGCGAGCATCGTCAAGGAAATCGGATATTGCGTCAAGGTTACGGATGATAGGCTTTGATCCGTCGTTGTTGACTGTTGCAACATCATTCCACGTTTGCTCTGGATTAGCGAAATGCTTCTTTACAAAATCATTTTGCAGGAAGCTTTCTTTCAAGTCCTCAAAATACTCGGGATAGTCGGAATGTTTATGGATGGATTTCTCCTTGGACTTTATGGCTCCATCACTATAACCGTCGAATACTCCATTTTTGCCCGACCAATAGAAGTCGCGTAGAGGGTAGATGTTCTGGAAAGCAGCTACCCGTGACATGTTCCCACTTGTGGCCCACTCGTCAAGCCATCTGTTGGGCTTGATGATTTCTGGGAAAACCGTATCAAAACGATTCCAATGTGCGGAAAGTCGGTCTTTGTTGCTGGGATTGTCCGTCTTCGTACGTTCGAGGTCAATATTGAACTTTGTTGCGATGAAGAACAATGGCGCAATGCCGTTTGTGTTGGTCAACATCTTGGCACGTTCTTCAGCTGTAGCCCCAATATTGTCTTCAATCCAATTATTGATAGTGTCGCCGATAGTAGCCTCTGCTTTCTGGTCGTTATGATGACAGAACAGAACACTGCTGATTTTCAAGGAACGTGAGTACTTGTTGAACAAGTATGCAACTTTACCTCTACGCAACACTTTCGGCAAAACAGTATGAATGTCTGCCTCTTTGAACTTTTCACGTGAGCGTGCTCCAGGGAAGTCCAGAAGGTCTATTTTCTCCAAGAACTTTCTTTCGCCAGCCAATGATGCTGGTAGTTCGAAGGTTAGCTCTGCTATCAGTGCAGACAAATTGCCTTTATTGAAATCGTGAGCAATGATGTTCCCTCTTACATCATACACGTCTGTATAGATTACATCGTTTCCTGTATCAGCCTTTATGCCACACACAGTATCCAACCAATCTATTTTGAGCAATGTACCTTTTTCTCTGAGCACAGCATCGAACGGCACATAAACCTTTGTGTTGAAATCGAGTTTTTTGTATTCATTGATGAGGACGCTGAACAAATGGCTGATTTCGGCGTTTTTGTTCCACAGCAAACTGAAAATATCCACCCATTTGTCATACGCCACATACTGAATGACAGGTGCAACAATTTTATAAAAGTTGGACTGTATAACACCAGTTGCAGCATTACCTATAATATCACGGATATAGTCATTGATGTCCTTGATATCATCTTCTTCAATCTTGTCATGCTGAACGTTATGGGTACTCCACAAGCCGCTCATCTGCTCAAGATGCTTGTTGATGTCATCATATTTAAGAACGTTGTCTGGATTTATCTTTATATCATTGTAGTATGAGTCAGTCAGCAACAAAATGAGGTCAACAACAGACAAATTGTGTATCTTTACATAGTCTTTCATTGGGTTGATGTCCTTTTGTAGTGTAAAACGAGTAATTACACCAGTAGACTCAACTTTGGCATTATTGCCTCCACTCGGGTTGATAGCGTCTATGAAACTATAAGATTTTCCGCCGTTTGTTATAACAAACGGAGCGTCTGGAGAAGACAACAAACTACTCATCAGGTAGGATTTTCCCACCTGACTCTCGCCATAGGCTGCTGCAGAGCAGTTGCCATCAAGAGCATTGTATATTCGTTTCAACTGTCGGCGATAATCCTTGAATATATCATGAGGAAAGGAATCTTTGTTGAATTCCCTTGCCCAGGCAATGCTCTTCTCTATCAAATCTATATGTTGTTCAATGTCTTGTAACATATCTTCTGCGTTTTTTTAGAAATCAAATTCACCAGAATCCAACCAATATTGTTCGTCCACACCGAGACTTTGAATATGGATTTCAAGGTTGCCGTCCATAATATCGTTGCCTTCTTTGTCTGAAATGGCACTAATCGACAGATTTTCCTTGTCATCTACATCTCGTTCAATGGTAATCTTGAAAGGCATACGCTTCTTCAAAACATCTATTGTATCTTTAATCAATGCCATTACCTTTGTGTCAGTTGGGTATTCATAACCTTCCAATATTGCTCTTTTGCGAATCTTGTCAGCCATCTTGTGACGGTTGAAGTCGATAGAATATAAAGCTCTGCAAGGGTATGAATCCATGCCGATTTGTCTTACGTTGAGTATCTCGGGTACACTGCTGACCATCAAATCACCACGATTTTTATCAGGTGTAAGGAAGTATTCAATAGGCTGTCCCTCACGTGATGCTTCAATGAAGTTGACCGTTGACTTCAATTTTTTCTTCAACAAGTCAAGGTTGATGATGAACTTGTTGAGATTGGAAAATTCCGAAGCATAGTGACCTATAACTCCACCCATTGCCACAATGGTTTTTGCATCCTTGATATAGCCTGTGTTTTCCCCAAACGGATACCAGTCCCCCACATAAAAATCATTGAGAGCGATGAGTCTGTTGGGGGACACTGCGTAATATTTTAGGAAAATGTCTCTAATCACTGGCAAAGACGAAGGTCTGCCAGAAAGCAAAACAACGTCACATGCGTAAGAGTACATAATGGTAGCCACTTTTTTAAGAAGGGGCTCTATTTCCTTTCTTACAATATTGCTGATGGCATCCCGTTTGAATCGCCATGTGAGTCGGGTAATGTCAATTCCTAACCTTTCCTTGAATTCGGAAATCACGGACGTATTAGGCGGATATTCCGCAAATACATCGTCATAACGAACGTTGCAATCTTTACTGTTTCGTTTGAGCAGTTCAAGGAAATGGCACATTAAAGGAATCGAGTACTGAATATTGAAATTCTTGCGTAGTACTCTGTCTGCAACAGTCTGACCATTATAATCTTTGCCAAAAAAGTTCTTAATTTTCTGTCTGTATTCAGCAAACGATAAATCTTTCAGCTCTTTTCTGAATGCGCTATCTTCATCTAGTAGCATGGCATTCTTTATCAGAGCATAAAGAATGTCGTCCCCGGCGAAATAGAAACTATCATAGAACTTCGGTTCTGGTGTTATGGTGGTCACGTCACCTTTAATATAAGTGTACTTACTTATCATAAGGTCTGTAGTTCCTGCTCCGATGTCCAATGAGCCTACAGAAATAGAAGGTTGTGTGTCTCCTTCCTCAACCTTTCCATAAAGATTGAAAAATTCATTGCAACACCCTTTGTATTTGTGGCCAACTTCGCCATATATGTAAACAAGTTGGGCACACGTAGCTTCATCATAATACCAGCAACCACCTTCGTCTTTTAATGAGCGAACAGCAGGAATTACCTCAACGGATTTTCCTGGTTTCTCGTTTTCTGAAGGGTTGTCGTATTCTGAATTCTCAAGTAAAACAACAGCATCTTTGGCACAGTGAATCAAAGCCTCACGTTCAACTTTTGACATTGCTGTGGGGCAAGTGACTATGATGCGTTTAATCTTTCGTGGCATATTGGGCTTACCGAAGCCAAACTTATTAGAGCGGTGCTCTTCAGAGTTTACTTGTATGCGAGCTTGAACCAACATTTCAAGGAAGGCGAATGTCATCAGAGAACGACGAGAATAATGGTATGTGTTGCCGCTCTCACCATCCAAATCTACAGTGCCATCGCTTTTCAGTTGATTTGTAATTCCACGTAAATTCAATATATGGTTGTCCTTTTCTCCTTTTAGCACAAGGAATTTCCATTCTTCTTTGTTGGGACGCCAATCCCAAAGATATCGCTTTGGACTTGAATATGTTGATAAAGCCTCCGTATCATCGGTATTGTTGGTAGCTAAATGCAAAAGGGTGTTAGCCTCTTTTCCCAAACGAACCAAACTAGGATAGACAAATTGCTTGCTATCCTTAATTCCGAAATTACCAAAGTCAACTTTTCTGAAAACTAACCGCATGTCGAAAGGATCGGCATGCTTGTTTATCTTTAGTCCATCGCTACCTTCTACGACTAAATCCGTATAGTCAACCAATTCCAACTTTCTTACTTGGTTGAAATTTGTGTTGTCCTCAATGAGTAAAGCCGTTGTTCGCGAATTACCAATATCAATGACCATATCAACGTCTTTGGTCTCGACATCGACATTCTTATATAATTTGACAACAGGCAATAGTTCCTTTTGGGCGAGATAATTTATCAAAAAGGCATATGTCGCAATATAGGCTGTACGTCTAACATTTGCACCTTTGATTTGAGATACCCTTTGTACCGTTGGATGTACAAGATGTAATAGGTATTCGTCTATATAACTCCAATTCTTACCTGACGTGCAATAGTCCATCAAATAGAACTCATTGTTGCACAGAGCAAAATCCATGTCATTACGATACTTGTCCGGGAAGACTGGACACTCATCGTATTCATCTGTGACTTCATACTTTGCTCTTGTGTCAAACGCTATAATTGCATCATAATGCCTGATACCTTTACTTTCGGATTTTGGAACTAATTTTAATCTTGCCCAATTGAGAGGGCCGAACTTGAAACGTTTAGGAGTGCGTTTAAAGAAGTATGGCAATGGTAGCCATACATTCTCAAAAGACTGAAGTTTACAGTCTCTATCTGCAAAAGTCATATTGAAAATCTCACCTCTTACACCAGGACAATTCTCGTCATCAATACGTAAGGGTGTGATGCCATCACTTTTCAAATCATTGGCATCAATTTCAATGGTGGGGTCTGCCAAATATCCACCTGTATATAGTTTTTGCTTATTATAATAAACGCACTCGTCTTCTGTTCTCAATTCATAAACTGGATCCAACAACCATTCTCCATTAGTGGTATCATACCATTCATGATACCACATCTTGAATTTCTCTTGAGTGTTGATACTTAAAGGAAAGGTTAAAATCTGAATGCCTGAATTAGCTATTAGGGTATGTTGTTCTGCCATATGACTAAACTTTTATTCAATTTTTTGTAAAAAAGCACTGGGGACGTAGGCGGTACAGATGGTGAGGAAGTCTTCGATGATGATGCCTACGCGCTGCTGGCTTTGGTAGCGGGCTACTATGCCTGTCACGCCTGCGAACTTACCTTCAGTGATGCGCACTTGCTGGCCCTCCTTGAATCGCTCTATCGCTTCGGGTGTGGCCACTATGTCGTTATTGTCGGTGGCACAGATAATTTTCAAACTGTTCATCTGGCTGTTTGGCACAACGATGGGGACGTTGACCGTCTGACGGCCAACGTTCATGTGACGATAATAAAAGCGGAGGTAGGGGAGGTTTACGTTGTCGTAAACAAAAGTTTTCAATTCATCTTCGGTGTCACGGGCAAAAAAGATATTGGGAATGCGCGACTCTTCAACGGTCGTTCGTTTGCCGTCAACCATTTTAACGGACTTCAACAAAGGTAAGTAGGCTTCAACCCCATGCGCCACCAGATAATCGTACGCCTTCTTCTCTCTGCCATATGTGGTACGCAAGGCATACCAATGTTTGGCTTCCTCTTTTGACTTAGGTACATTATGGGTGGACACCCCTGTGTGTGAGTTCGTTGCCGCTGGGGGCGTAAGAACTTCGGGGAGGGCAGCCGGAGGTAAGTCCGGTGCTGTGAGCGGTTGGTGTTCCGCCTCGGGTGCTTTTACATCTGATCTGGCGCAATATTTTTCCATATCGTGATGGTACCTTATCAAAGACTTGACTTGATACGCAGACACAAAAAGAAAGCGTGAGTCGTCCCGTCGTCCGTCCCACAGTCTGAGGCTCTAGCAATTGCCTATTGTTGTTGAACAGACAACGTTAGAGCCCACGCCGATATGATATACGCCTCCGTTAAGAGACCTCTGTAAACAGACACACTGTTCCCGTACGGGTACAATATATGCTTACAAGGTCTCCACGGGATTGATGTAATCACACCCCTGGACATCTACCGTTGCTAAGTTCAAGACAACAATTAACTGTTAATTTGCTAGATTACAGACTGTCTTAAACAGAGCGTTGAGTAAACGCCTTCAATATGTCTTAGATTATCGTCCCACCCAAGCCCGCTTCGCAAAGATCAGTCTTTTGATTTCACCATGCTCCACACGGCGTGAGCTGTCTCATGATATTTTTACAAGAACTCGTCTTGACTCAATATTTAAATTGAGACATGATAATCCAAAGACAAAGTTATACAATTTTTCTTAGACTAAAAAATAAATATTAAACAAATCCTTTTATTAACCAAGTATTTAAGAAAAAAGATGTTTTTTGTCATATCAAAACAGCAAAAAGATGGTGCTTTTATGATGACACCATAAAGGTTTTATCTTTTTTTTCTTTGGCAAAGCCCCCAATCCTATCTTCTGCGTTCCATCCCAATTGGTGAGTTGGTCGGCACAGCCGTTGGAACCTCCAGTTGTGACATTGGTTTTGGAGCTGCATGACATGTAGTCGATGAAGAAGATAAAGTTGTTGATGGCATGAGAATCGTACATGTTGTCATTTTCCGCAAAGAGCTTCGTCTAGTTAGTGACACACTCCATGCGGAAGCTCGTGCAGCCATTCCACGATAGACCTTCGAGGAGTTTCCTGACGGCAGAAGAAACACCATTCTTTGTGCATAGGTCGAAACCGAACTTTTGAGCAATGACCATGATGCCATAGTAGATTGACTTTGCTTCTTGCTCGTTGAAATCTATTCTGTCGGTAAGAGCGAAACTTCTTAGGCTATCTTTGCCATTAGTGACAATACTATTGAGCACTGTCTGTCGTCTGTTTTCTCTTGCTTGCTCATAACGCTTTACCTCTTCCGCAAGGCGAGCCTCTTGTTCCTTTCGAGCTTTGACCATCTTTGCAGCATCGTTATACTCAGGTTCGTCCAACAATTCGTTCCACTTATGGGATAGTCTCTCATAGTCAGACCGAAGTGTACTTAATTCACTCTCTGCTTTGTCTGCACGTGTCGTTTCTGCATTCTTGGCGGTTTGCAACCTATCCACAGCATCAGCATCAATTAGAGTCAATCGGTATTTGAGTCCATCAACTTCCTCGGTAAGTTTAGTTTCTTTAGCATTAAGGCTCTTTATTTTGGCATCATTTTCTGAAATAACGCCGTCTTTTGCTTTCAGTTCTTGCGAAAGACTGTCCCGAATTGGGGTATAATTTAGGTTTCTGTATCACATGAGTGTTACTGCAGTGTCAGTCAACAGAAACTCCAGTACCAGACGTGTGAAACTCCAGTATCAGTTGGATAGTATTGAATCGGTACTGGAATATCACAACGATATAAATTGTCTATTAAAGTATAGCTGATATCTTTTTTGTATCTATAATAAAAGCATTATCTTTGTACCCGAAATAAAAACAACAAATAAAATATCAAGGAAAAATAATATGGAAACAAGAAAAGAAATAGCAGCAGAAAAGAAACGTTGTGGTTCGCATAATTGCACTCAGGCTGTGCTCTGCACCTACCACGACTTCGCAGGAATGGAAGAAGAAACCATAAAGAATGCTGGCAATGCATTTGCAGCAGGAATGGGTAATATGGAGGGAACTTGCGGAGCCATCGTTGGAGCTGGTATCGTACTCGGACTTGCCACTCAGGACAAGGCGAAGTCTATCAAGGGTATGAGACAAATTATGGATAAATTCAAACAGCGCAATGGTGCCACACAATGCAAATTGCTAAAAGGTGTGGGCACAGGAAAGGTGCTTCGCGAATGTCCTCTTTGCGTGGCTGATGCTTCTGAATTTCTGGAAGAAATTATGATTACAGGTATATAGGAAGAAAAAAGTGGAGGGATAGACAACAAATTAAGGCTTTTTAAGTTATATATTATATATGATTTAGGAATCTGAATAAAAATAATAAAATCAACCGTTTAAATGATGAAAAGATTTTTCATGTATCTTCTGGTAGCCATGCTTATGCCATTGGCGGCAATGGCACAGTCGATGACCGACGACCAGGTGATGGCGTATGTTGTCAAGGAACATGCTGCGGGCACGTCGAATGCGCAGATAGTGACGCAGCTTATGCAGCGTGGAGTGGACATACAGCAGATAAGACGCGTGCGTAATAAGTACGAGAAACAGATGAAGCAAGGCTCAACTGCCAATGTGGCTGTAGGAGTTGCCGAAAAGGACGATTCGCGTATGCGTACCAACAACGGAAAGAAACGTTCTGACTATGGTGAGGAATCCGCCAAGGAAGCGGCTCCATATTCCAACTATCGCGTGATGGCTGAGCGTGACAACACGTATGAGCACACCTATGACGAGGACGACCAGGAGTATATGGACTATCAGACCGAGTTGGAGGGATTGGTGCCTAACGATACGGCTACCATTGTGAGACAATACTATGCCGAGCTGAAAAAGAAGCGCAACAAAGTGTTCGGACGTGACATATTCAACAACAAGGACCTCACTTTCGAGCCTAACATGAATATTGCCACACCGCAGAACTATCGACTTGGTCCTGGTGATGCCGTGATAATCGACATCTACGGTGCATCACAGAAGACAGAACAGTGCACGGTGTCGCCCGATGGTGAGGTTACTATCGAGGGCTACGGCCCAGTGCAGGTGAGTGGTCTCACTGTTGCTCAAGCCAATGCCCGTTTGCGCTCAACACTTGGCTCGCGATATGCAAGCAGCAAAATAAAGCTTACTGTGGGACAGACACGCACCATCATGGTAAATGTGATGGGCGAGGTGAAGTTGCCTGGCACATACACTCTGTCGGCATTCGCAACTGTGTTCCATGCCCTGTATATGGCAGGAGGCACAAACGACCTCGGAACATTGCGTAATATTAAGGTGTACCGCAACAACCGACTCGTTACTGTGGTTGACATCTACGACTATATTCTCAATGGAAAGCTGACAGGCAATGTACGTCTTGCCGACAACGACGTCATCGTTGTGGGACCTTATGACTGTCTTGTAAGCATTTCGGGCAAGGTTAAGCGACCTATGCTCTATGAGATGAAGCAAAACGAGTCGGTGGCGTCCGTACTGAAATATGCAGGCTCGTTTACAGGTGATGCTTATCGCAAGGCGGTACGTGTGAACAGAAAGACGGGCAAGGAATACGCTGTGTTCAACGTAGGCGAGTTCGATTTCTCAAGCTTCCATATTGCTGATGGCGACTCTGTGACAGTAGATTCAATACTTCCGCGTTATGAGAACACTGTTGAGGTGAAAGGAGCCGTGTTCCGTCCGGGTATGTACAACTTGGGAGAGCAGGTGAACAGCGTGCGCACACTTATTGAACATGCAGAGGGAGTGACCGAGGCTGCCTTTGTCAACCGTGCTGTGATGCACAGAATGAAGGCCGACCGCACTCTCGAAGTAGTGAGTGTTGATTTGGCAGGAATCATGAGCGGCAAGGTGGCCGACATACCATTGAAGGAGAACGACGTGCTCTTTGTGCCCACAAAGCAAGACCGACAGGAGCAGCGCACCATAACCATCAGGGGCGAGGTGCAGTATCCTGGTATATACAAGTACGCTGACAATGAGACAGTGGAAGACTTCGTGCTTCAGGCAGGCGGACTTACCGACAAGGCATCGACAATAAACCTTAGTGTGAGTCGACGTGTGAGTGACCCTAAGGCACTTGCTCCCGATAGCGTGATAGCCAAGACCTACACACTGGCATTGAAGGATGGATTTGTTATTGATGGAGAGCCTGGCTTTGTGCTTATGCCTTTCGACGAGGTTTATGTGCGCAAGAGTCCTGCCTACATGGAGCAGAAGAATGTGACGATTGAAGGCGAAGTGATGTTTGCGGGTACATATACACTCACAGCTAACAACACACGCTTGAGCGACCTATACAAGCGTTCGGGTGGTAGCAACGGATTGGCCTATATACGTGGCGCGCGCTTGATGCGACGTGCAACCGAGGCTGAGAAGGCCCGTATGCGCACTGCATTGCAGATGGAGCAGGAACAGCAGCAGAAGAATCTCTTGCAGCTTGCAGCCAGCACCAATAGCAGCAGTCTGCAGAATGTGGCTGAGGGTGCAAAGAAGGCAAATATATCTAAGTTTAATGTGCCTGATGAGTATCCCGTGGGCATCGACCTTGAGGCAGCTATCAACAATCCTGGTTCGGATGCGGACATGGTGTTGCGCGAAGGCGACAAGCTGGTAGTGCCGCAGTATAACGGAACTGTTAAGGTGAATGGAGCCGTGATGTATGCCAATACTGTTGCTTTTGAGCAGGGCAAGCGTGCATCCTACTACATCGACCAGGCTGGAGGGTATGCCAACGATGCTGTGAAGAGCAAGGGCTACATTATATATATGAATGGTAAGGTGGCAAAGCTGAGCAAGGGTGCCAAGGTGCAGCCTGGATGCGAAATCGTGGTTCCTGCCAAGCTGAAGCGCAAGATGAGCGTGGCCGAGACAATGAGTCTGGGCTCAAGCATGTCGTCGATTGCAGCTATGATTGCCACTATTGCAAATCTGACAAAATAAAGACATAGAGAGGCAATAACAATGAAACATGAGACTGGTATCTTTGTGAAGACTAAAAAGATGTTGCTTATGAGCATAAGGGTCTTCCTTGGATTGATGTTGTTTGTGGGGCTTGTCAGTGGCAAACCCATCGACAAAGGTTTAGTGTTGAAAGGTAGTGTAGTAGACAACGATGGTAAAGGCATTGCTGGAGTTGTGGTTAACAACGGACGGGAGTTTTGCCTTACCGACAAGAATGGCGCATGGCAGTTGCCCACTGACACTGCCGTGAGCAAGTTTGTGGCTATTTCCACTCCACGCGAATACAAGTTGCCTCAGACCGATGGCATAGCAGAAGGATTCTACATGCCTGTGGCTGAGGCTATGGCAGAGAGTCCTAAAGCCAAATTTGTGTTGCACAAGCGCGACACGGTGGTAGACAAGTTCTACTATATTGCCGTAAGCGACCCTCAGATTATCAATGCTCACGACATGAAGCGATGGCGCAACGAGACGGTGCCGAGCATAATGCACACTGCCTCGTTGCTGCAAAAGACTGGCGAGGTGATAGGTATGTCGTTGGGAGATTTGGTGTTCGACAACATGAATTTATACTCTCAGTACAAGCAGTCGATACGCAGCCGCCGCATGACATTCTTCCAGTGCATAGGCAATCACGACCTACAGAAAGCCTATCCCGACCTTCATAACTCTGAGCTTGGAGCTGAGCACTATGCCGAACGCGTGTTCGGAAAGTTTTTCGGTCCAGTGAACTATTCCTTCAACATTGGCAAGTGTCATGTGATAACGATGAAGAGCATCAACTATCGAGGCAACTGCAAGTATGAGGAGGAGATAACCGAGGAGGACATGCGCTGGCTTGAGCGCGACTTGAGTTATGTGCCAAAGGATGTGATGGTGATATTCAATATGCACGCTCCGGGATGGAACTCAATGGAGACTATCGACAACATTGAGAATGCCGATAAGCTTGCCAAGGTGCTTGCGCCTTACGTATGCCATGTGTTTGCAGGACACACTCATTTCTTTGAGAATGTGGAGGTCACTCCCCGTCTCTATCAGCACAATATAGCTGCTGCCTGCGGCGCATGGTGGACAAGCAATCTTAATCGCGACGGTGCTCCTAATGGTTATATGGTGGCTACCGTCAACGGCACGGAGATGACATGGCAGTATCGACCTACCAATTCCAAGACTATGGTGCAGATGCGTGTCTACAAGCCTGGCGAGTTTCGCACACAGAAAGAGTATGTTGTAGCTAACGTTTGGGAGTGGGATACGCATTGCAGAGTGGTATGGTATGAGGATGGAAGATATATGGGACGTATGCAACAGTTCATCGACAATGATGAAGCTTTCCTGCTGACCAAGCCACGCCCTCATCAGCTTGCAAAGACACAACACTTGTTCAGGGCAAAGCCTACGTCGAAGAAATACCGTACTATCAAAGTGATTTTTACAAATAGGTTTAACCAGAGTTATACCTATACTATAGTCAATAGGAACAATCGACCGTTCCTGTTGGATAAATAGGAGTTAAGGAGTCAGGACTCCTTAACTCCTATTTTTAGAACTGCAACTCCACAACCTTGTCAATATCAGTAGGCACCGCGTCAAGAGCAATCACTATGCCCCCTTGGCACTTTTGATATTTCACCGCCTTGCGTGATACAAAGTCAACGGCTTTCTTCACGTTTTTGCCTTCCAACGGAAGGAAGAGAGACTTGTCCTTAAGGTTGAGTATATGTACATACATGCGATTGTTCTTCTCTGTGGTCACGCCCCAGTCGTGAGGAGCAATCATTCCACCGCGTGTGCCATATATAGTCTCGCCGTAAGTCTTCATCCATTCACCCATCTCCTTCATTCTTTCCACTGCTACAGCAGGCAGACAGCCGTCTGGCTGCGGGCCAATGTTCATGAGCAGGTTGGCATTACGGCCAGCGGCTTTCACGAGGTAATGTATGAGAGTGCGTGTCGACTTGTAGTTCTGGTCGGTGATTCTGTATCCCCACATACCGTTCATTGTTTCGCATGTCTCAAGCGGAAGTTGGCTTATCTTCTGTCCTGAGAGTCCGGCAGTGTTCTCGCCTGGCAGATCACGCTCGAACATCTGGAAGTCCTCACCCTCAAAAGGAGTCTCGTGATGGTTGTTGCCGATAAGGCAAGCTGGCTGCAATTTGTGGATAAGTGCATATTGCTCTGGCAAACGCCAGTCGAACGATGGGTTGAAGTCCTGGTCCCACCATCCGTCAAACCATATTGCTCCCACCTTGCCATAGTTGGTGAGCAGCTCAGTGAGCTGGTTGTTCATAAACTTATAGTAGGAATCCCAGTTCTGTGCCTCCTTAGGGCGACCCGTTCCAAGTCCGGTGCGACCTAAAGGAGCGTCTTCTCGCTGCCAGTCGATATGCGAATAGTAGAAGTGGATGTCTATGCCTTGGCGGTGGCATTCGTCGGCAAGTTCCTTCACGATGTCGCGCTTGAAAGGAGTGGCATCTACGATGTTGTAGTCAGAATACTTGGTGTGGAACATTGAGAAGCCCTCGTGGTGGCGTGTGGTGAAGCAGATATACTTGGCTCCCGAAGCCTTGATGGCCGACACCCATTCCGCCGCATTGAAGCGCGAAGGATAGAAACCGCCGGCAAGTTTGGCGTACTCCTTGTAGTTGATGTCCTTGTTGGTCATAGTCCATTCGCCAGTGGCAAGCATACTGTACAAGCCCCAATGCAGGAAGATGCCAAACTTGTTGTCCTGGAAATGCTGGCGTGCCTCAAGGTTTTCCTTTGTTGGCTGATAGCCTGGTTGTGCCTGTATTGTTGGTACTGACAATGACAGTGCGAGTAGCACTGAAGTGAAAAACTTCTTCATAGATTACGTTTTGTATTAAATGGTTTGTTTAGTTGTTTTCTTTTTCCTTGGTTCTCGGCAACACGAGGTTCAGCACCACACCGATGACAGCCGAAAGACCAATGCCTGAGATAGCGAACGAGCCATTCGAGAGCACAGCTCCGCCCAAGCCCATTGTGAGCATCACCGATATGATGACGACATTGCGTGTGGCGTTCATGTCCACCTTGTTCTGCACAAGATTCTGCACACCCACACTGGCAATGGTGCCGAAGAGTAGCAGCATTATGCCTCCAAGCACAGCCTGAGGTATCGACTGCAGCAGAGCACTAAGCTTGCCCACAATGGAGAAGCAGATAGCAGTAGCGGCAGAGATACGGATTACTGCAGGCGATGTCACCTTAGTAATCGACATGGCTCCTGTCACCTCTGAGTAAGTAGTCTCGGGAGGACCACCAAGGAATGCGGATGCAAGACAGGCTGCACCGTCGCCAAGCATGGTGCGATGTATGCCAGGGTCGGCCACGAAATCCTTGTTGGCTACGGCTCCAACAACATACACGTCGCCGATGTGCTCAAGCACGGGAGCTATGGCAACGGGTATCATATATAGGAAAGGTGCCCATTGGAAGTGGGTTATGGTGTCGAAGCTTACGGGCATGGCTATCCACGAAGCGGCAGCAACACCGCTGAAGTCAACCTCGCCCATGCAAACAGCCAAGATGTAGCCTACGATGACGCCTGAGATGATAGGCACAAGTTTCATCATGCCACGGCAGAAGGTGAGCACAATGATAGAGGTGGCAAGTGCCGAGAAAGCGAGTATCCAGTTGGTTTTTGCCATATCCACTGCACTGCCCGAAAGCGAGAGTCCGATTAGAATGATGACCGGACCGATGACGACAGGAGGGAAGATGCGGTCGAGCAGACGTTTGCCCTGCCATTTCACCAAGGCACTCACCACAAAGTAGACGAGCGACACGGCGGTGAGTCCGGCAAGAGTGCCTGGCAGTCCCCATTGTTTTGTGGCTGCTATGATAGGTGCAATGAAGGCAAACGACGAGCCAAGGAAGATGGGCACTTTGCCTTTGGTGATGAAATGGAAGATGAAAGTGCCGATGCCGGCGGTGAAGAGAGCCGTGGCAGGATTGATTCCGATGAGCAGAGGCACAAGCACAGTTGCGCCGAAGGCTACAAACAGAAACTGAATGCCAACGATGGTTTTCTTCACAGGTGATAATTGTTCTGTGTTCATTTGTCTGTTTTTTGAATTTGTTTTATAGATGTTTTTTTAGATATTATGTCAGTTCAAGTCCCATCGATTCCACAAACGCCTTCACTTCTTTTTGTTTCATCAGTTCGTCGAACACTTCTTTCTTGGTCATGCGTCGGCTTATCTCCTCGGCTTCTGCAAGTCGCAGCGTGATGTTCACACTGCCGTTGTGCAATGTCTTGGCAAGTGTGGCGCGTATGCGTCCCTTGATGTTAGCCACTTGGTCGAGTAGCATTTGGTTGTCTACCACGATTTCGATGTTAGGGAAATCGGCGATGCGTGGCTTCATGTTTTTCATTCTCGACGCCAAGGCTATCATCTTTTGCGGCATACGGTTGCACATCGACAGCCATTGCAGGTCGAGCATGTCCTGCGTGAACTCCTCATTCTCCTCTTTGTTTGTTATCTCAGCCTCCTTCTTCACCTCAGTCTGCTGCTTTTGTTGCAGACTTTGAAAGGTGATGCCAAGTCCTGACAGTTTCAGTGCAGGACGTTTCGGAGCGTTGTTTGTCGATGTAGAGACAGTTGCCGAAGCGGCAGAGCGTGGCATGTGTGCTGCTGTCATCTGTGCAGTAGCCTCGTCCATGGCAGTAGCGAGAACTGCAGCGTCGCCATTGGACACGGCAATAGTGGCCACTGCCTCTGTGGTTCTTGAGGCCCGGCTTAAGTTCTTGCCCGGGGCAGCCACCTGCTGAGCCGCCGTAGTCCGGGAAGCCATAATATGTTTAAACAGGGATTTCAGTCGTTTGGGGCTACGCCCCGCACCTTCCGAAGTGTCTTCAGGTTGTGTTATCTGTGCCACCTGGATGAGCGTTAGCTCTACAAGCAGTCGCTTGTTGCTGCTCTGTCGGTAGTTTAGGTCGCACTGGTTCATCAGTTTCAATGCGGTATACAGGAAGCGCACGGGGCAGCGTCTTGCCTGTTCGGCATACTTCTCGCGCTGCTGTTGGCTCACTTCGAGTAGTGGCAGAGTGGCAGCATCCTTAGCCATAAGCACGTTGCGCACGTGTGATGCCAAGCCATTGATTAGATTGCCACCGTCGAAACCCTTCTCTATGATAGAGTTGAGCAGCACCATTATGTCGCTCACCTTGTTCTCCATAGCGAGTTCTACGATGCGGAAATAGTAGTCGGTATCAAGCTCGTTGAGGTCTTCTATCACTTTTGCATAGGTGATGTTGCCCTGGCAGAAGCTTGCAGCCTGGTCGAATATCGAGAGTGCGTCGCGCATACCGCCATCGGCTTTCTCGGCAATCACCGCAAGAGCCTCTTCCTCGTAGCTTATGCCTTCCTTCTCGGCAACGCGTTTAAGATGGGCTATAGTGTTCTCCACTGTCATGCGCTCGAAGTCGTAGATTTGGCATCGAGACAGGATTGTGGGCAAAATCTTGTGCTTCTCGGTTGTGGCGAGAATGAATATGATATGTGCAGGCGGTTCCTCAAGTGTCTTAAGGAAAGCGTTGAAGGCAGCCTGCGAAAGCATGTGCACCTCGTCGATGATGAACACCTTGTACTTGCCTACCTGTGGCGGGATGCGTGTCTGTTCCATAAGCGACTTGATGTGCTCCACTGAGTTGTTGCTCGCGGCGTCAAGCTCGAAGATGTTGTAGGAACGTTGTTCGGCGAAAGCCTTGCAGCTCTCACACTCGCCACATGCCTCTCCCTCGGGGGTGGGGTTCATGCAGTTGATGGCTTTTGCAAAGATGCGGGCGCAAGTGGTCTTGCCCACTCCTCGCGGACCACAGAATAGGTAGGCGTGAGCCAGCTTGCCACTCTTCACTGCATTGCGGAGTGTAGTGGTGAGCGCCGACTGTCCGACCACCGAATCAAACGACGTCGGACGGTACTTGCGTGCTGAAACTATATATTCTCCCATAATATTATAATGTGCTTTGTTTGTATTCAACTGCAAACTTACTATAAAAAAATCGATTTTCGTGTATGAATACGAAAAATTATGAGTAAGTTTGCACTCAAATTAAGTAAAAATGGGTCGTCTAAAACTTTTATGGGCTCTCGTCAGCCATTACAAATACGCTATCACTATTGTTGTGGGCATTCTCCTTGTGGGATTTGTCGATGAGAATAGTTTCATGCATCGTGTCCAGTTGGAGATGCAGATTAGCGACCTCACGGATGAGATAAACCGCTACAACGAGCAAAATGCAGCCGACCTGCAGCAGCTTCGTGAGCTTAGGCGAGGAGCCAAGGCCTATGAGCGCATTGCACGTGAGCGATATTTCATGCAGGCCGATGATGAGGACATATATGTGCTCAGCGACGACGAAAAACCAGTAACAAGCAATAATGAAACAATTGAGTAAACTCCAAAGCACACTGTTCCTGATTGGCGGAGTGCTTATGGTTGTGGGTGCAGGCTGCTATGCGTTCCTTGTGGCGCAGCAGGTGGTCTGCTGGGTATATCTTGTGGGTGCGCTGATATTTGCCTCGATGCAGGTGAACCAGACATATGAGGGCAACAGCCCTACTATCAAGCGCCTGAAGCGAATAATGACCACAGCCGACATCTTCTTCGTTTTGTCAGGACTCTTGATGGTGGACAGTGCCTACATGTTCCTTCGCGACTCGTTCAGCGACACTGTGACCTATCTCAACCTTATATATAATAAGTGGGTGCTCATGCTGCTCGTGGCTGCAATACTCGAAATGTATACCATGCACCGCATTAGTTCGGAGCTGAAGAAGGAAGAGGCTGAGTAATTATTATTTGTTATTTATTAATTATGAATTGGGTGTTTGACGGGAGATTGGAGAGTTGAAAAAATTCCTAAATAAGAATAATCATTTTTTAAATCTCATAGAAAATCATCCATTATTCAACAATACATATTACCTTTGCCTTCATACAAAGACACGTAACATTAGTTTATGAATAAAATATTATACGCATTTCTTACAGTTCTGGTGTTCGCATCGTGTGCCAACCAGTACAATATCCAAGGTTCGTCAAATGTTTCTACACTTGACGGACGTATGCTGTACCTGAAAATTCTGAAGAACAACGATTTCAAGAGTTTGGATTCTTGTGATGTTGTCCACGGACAGTTTCAGTTCAACGGCTCTTTCGACACTGTTTGTATGGCCAACATATTCATGGATGACGAAAGTGTGCTGCCACTTGTGCTTGAGAAAGGCGATATAAATATAAAAATCGACAATACACAGCAGACGGTCAGTGGCACTCCGCTCAACGATGAGCTGTTCAAGTTCTTCAATAAGTACAACCAACTGAAGAATCAAGAAGCCGAACTCATCCATACTCACGACCGCGCCATAATGAATGGTCAGGACATGAACGTGGTGAACCAGCGTCTCAATGCCGAGGCTCAGCGTCTGTCGGAACAGGAAGACAAGCTTGTGACATCGTTTGTTACGGAGAACTTCGACAATGTGCTCGGACCGGGCGTGTTCTTCATGGTGACAATAGGCAATCCTTATCCCGAGCTTACTCCCTGGATAGAGGACATCATGAGCAAGGCCACCGAGAAATTCAAGAACGATGCTTACGTGAAGGATTACTATCAGAAGGCACAGGAAAATCAGGCCATAATGAACGGAATGAGACAACCTGACAACATGCAGCCGGCTCAAGCCACCGACATGCAGCCGGCTTCCGCTACCGACATGCAGCATGCTCCGCAGTCTGTGCCCCAAGGTCCAACTCCTAACGAGATGGCAAAACCAGCAGAATAACTCATACTCATAAATTTATATGAAGACACTTATATTTGGAGGAAAAGTTGTCAACGAAGGCAAGGTGCTCACAGCCTCGGTTGTGGTTGACAACGACACCATTACAGACATTATAGAAGGCACAGATACTCCCCGTGGCAGCTACGACCAGATCGTAGATGCTACGGGGTGTTTTGTATTGCCCGGCGTGATTGACGACCATGTGCATTTCCGTGACCCTGGTCTTACTCAGAAGGCTGATATGCAGACTGAGAGCCGTGCCGCTGCCTTTGGTGGAGTGACATCCTATCTCGACATGCCCAACACCAAGCCGCAGACTACAACTATCGACGCTCTTGAAGCCAAATATGCCGATGCTGCAAAGAAGTCGCATGTGAACTATGGCTTCTTTATCGGTGCCACCAACGACAACATCGAGGAGGTGTGCTCTGTCAATCCGCAGCATGTGCCAGGCATCAAACTGTTCATGGGCTCAAGCACTGGCAACATGCTTGTTGACAAGCGCGACGTGTTGAAGCAGCTCTTTGCCAACTCGCCACTGCCTATCATGGCGCATTGCGAGGACACCGACATCATCAACCGCAATATGCAATTGGCCAAGCAGAAGTATGGCGACGACCCTGCGGTGGAGCATCATCCCGAGATACGCTCTGAGGAAGCTTGCTGGGAGTCGACACGCCTTGCCGTGGAACTTGCCAGCGAGACTGGAGCACGTCTGCATGTGGCTCATCTCACTACAGAGCGCGAACTGCAGCTCTTTGGCTCTGACCCTAAAATCACGGCTGAGGCTGTTATTGCTCACCTCTTCTTCTGCGATGACGACTATAAGACATTAGGTACACGCATAAAATGCAACCCTGCCATTAAGACACGTGCCGACCGCGATGCCTTGCGCCGTGCCCTCAGCGACGGACGTATAGCTACTGTAGGAACCGACCATGCACCGCATCTACTTTCTGATAAGGAGGGAGGATGCGCCAATGCTGCTTCGGGAATGCCGATGGTTCAGTTCTCGCTCGTGGCTATGCTTGAGCTTGTTGACGAGGGAGTGCTCAGCATTGAGCGTCTTGTGGAGCTTATGGCTCATAATCCTGCCCGACTCTTCGAGATTGCCAAGCGCGGATTCCTGCGCAAGGGTTATAAGGCCGACATTGTTCTTGTCAAGCCGCAGTCGCCTTGGACTGTCGACAAGGATTGCATTCAGAGCAAGTGCGGTTGGAGTCCTATGGAGGGACATACCTTCCAGTGGCAGGTGCGCACAACAATGTGCAACGGACACATTATATATAATAATGGTGCGTTTGACAATGAGAGTAGGGGCGAGGAACTGCGTTTCCGCACAGCGGAATAAGTGATGTTATGCTGAAATACATAGACTACACCATATCCTCGCTACGCCCTTACATCAACTGGCTCTACTTCTATCACGCCTGGGGACTTGCCGGCAAACCGCAAGAAGAGAAGGAACGTATGCGCAAGGAGGCGGATGCCATGCTCGACACATTCGAGAGACGCTACCACACACATGCTGTATTTGGAGTGTTCGACGCCAATAGCGATGGCGACGACCTCATCATCAATGGCATACGCCTGCCTATGCTGCGCCAGCAGCATCCCACTAAGGAGGGAGAACCCAATCTGTGCCTTGCCGACTTTGTGCGACCCTTGACGGGAGGCATAACGGATAGGGTGGGGGCTTTTGCCACTACTGTCGACGCTGCAATGGAGCATGACTTCATGACTGATGACTTCAAGCGAATGCTTTCGCAGACACTTTCCGACCGACTTGCCGAAGCTACTGCCGAACTGATGCATCTTGAGGTGAGGCGCAAATATTGGGCATACGCTCCCGATGAGCAACTATCTATGCGCGAGCTTCTGCGTGAGGACTATCAAGGCATACGGCCTGCCGTGGGCTATCCGTCAATGCCCGACACAAGCATGAACTTCTTGCTCGACCAACTCATCGATATGAAGCGCATAGGCATACACCTTACTGAGAGCGGGGCAATGCGCCCTCATGCCTCGGTGTCGGGACTTATGTTTGCCCATCCCAAGGCCCACTACTTCGACCTTGGCAAGATTGGCGACGACCAGTTGCGCGACTATGCCCGACGCAGGCACATACCCGTGGAGCTTGCACGCCGCTTCCTTGCGTCGCGCCTGTAGAATAGAAATAAAACAAAGATATGATAGCACGAATATTCATATTCATAATTCTCGCGACGATATTGCCCGATGTCTACGTCTATCGTCGCTACCTTCGCCGTCGCTTCGACCTCGCAGCTTGGCAACGTCTGTTGTGGTGGTTGCCGGGTGCGGCAATGATAGCCGCTACATTAATGTATACGATGATCGGCAATTTTGCGCCCGACAACCTCACATGGTTCAACATCTATCTCTTTATGCTTGGACTCATTGTCGTGCCAAAGCTGTTGTTCGTGGTTTCATCGCTTGTGGGACGGCTTGTGCGCCGCGTGTTTCATCTGCACCGCAACTGGGGCAACTACATCGGACTTTTGATAGTGCTCGGCGAGTTGTATGTCTTGTTCACGGGTTCTATGCTTGGTCCCGACCGTTTGCGGGTGAACGAGGTGACACTTGAGTTCAACGACCTTCCGCAGGCATTTGATGGCTATCGCATTGTGCAGTTCTCCGATGCCCATCTCGGTTCTATGCGCACTGAGCTTCTCAGTCGAGCTGTCGACGAAATCAACTCACAGCGTCCCGACATGATAGTGTTTACAGGCGACCTGCAGAACATGCGTCCGCAGGAACTTACACGCCATGCTCCTGTTCTCGCCCGACTTCATTCGCGAGACGGAATTTATTCGGTGCTTGGCAATCACGACTATTCGGAGTATCTGCCCAGTCTGCCCGAAACAACCAAGCGAGCGTATGAACGCCAGACACGCAGCTTCGAGACTTCTATTGATTGGAATCTATTGCTCAACGACCGACGCATCATACGTCGCGGACAAGACTCACTGGTGATAGCAGGCGGGGAGAACGACGGACTTCCACCGTTTCCACAGAAAGCCGATCTAAAGCGCACATTGCGTGGAATATCTTCCAAATCGTTTGTTGTTATGCTTCAGCACGACCCTTCGGCTTGGCGACGCTCCATATTGCCCTACTCCAAGGTGCAGCTCACCTTAAGTGCCCATACCCACGGAGGACAGTTTAGTTTGTTTGGATTGCGTCCTACACAGATAGTGGGCAAGGAAGACGCAGGACTCTATAGCGAGGGCAACCGCAAGCTGTTTGTGTCTACTGGTCTTGGTGGCTTTGTGCCTTTCCGCTTCCATATGGACCCCGAAGTGGTGGTGATAACCCTCCGAAAGAAATGACAAATACAAGAAAACAATTAATAACTGATAATTTATAATTAATAATTGAAGAAAGTGATGAACATTTTATATCGTATTTACCAGCTATTTATAGCTCTCCCCTTGATAGCCATCTATACATTGATAACATGCATTATAGTCATCATTGGCTGCGCCATAGGCAATGGCCATTTCTGGGGCTACTATCCCGGCAAGTGGTGGGCACAGTTTATTGTGCGCATACTTCTGTTGCCTGTAAAGGTGGAGGGTAGAGCGAATTTGCAGAAAGGCCAGTCGTATGTGTTTGTAGCCAATCATCAAGGCTCCTTCGACATATTCCTTATCTACGGTTTCCTCTGCCGCAACTTCAAGTGGATGATGAAGCGACAGCTCCGCCAAATGCCTTTTGTTGGCAAGGCATGCGAGTCTGCCCACCATATATTTGTTGACAAGCGTGGCCCGAGCAAGATACGCGAGACCTACGACCGTGCTCGCCGCACCTTGCAAGGAGGTATGTCGCTTGTGGTGTTCCCTGAAGGAGCACGCTCGTTTACAGGACACATGGGTGTCTTTAAGCGTGGTGCATTCATGCTTGCCGACGACATAGAACTGCCCGTAGTGCCACTTACTATCAATGGTTCTTTCGACATAATGCCCCGTCAGCGCGACATGCGTTGGGTGAAATGGCATCCTCTCCGCCTCACTATCCATAAGCCTATCCAACCTATAGGCAAGGGAACTGAGAACATAAAGTATCTTGAGGAGGAGAGCTATAAGGCAGTGATGTCTGGTCTTGTGGATGAATATAAGGGTTTTGTGGAAAATCCCGACCAATAAACTCTACAATAGTCAGATTTATTATTTTTAATACATTAATGCTTTGCTTTTACAATAATCTTAGTACTTTTGCATAAAAGTAGATTATCTTTATTTTTCAACGACAATTATGAATAATAGCGACAGCATAGTAATCATCCCTACTTATAACGAGAAGGAGAACATCGAGAAAATCATACGTGCGGTGTTCGCACTTGAAAAGAAGTTCAACATTCTTGTGATTGACGACGGTAGCCCCGACGGCACAGCCAAGATTGTGCACCGACTCATAGACACGGAGTTCAACAACCGACTCTTTATACTTGAGCGTAGCGGTAAACTCGGACTTGGCACTGCCTACATCACAGGCTTCAAGTGGGCTTTGCAGAACAATTACGACTACATCTTCGAGATGGATGCCGACTTCTCCCACGACCCTAACGACCTTCCGCGCCTCTATTCTGCCTGCCATGACGAGGGTTACGACGTGGCTATTGGCTCGCGCTATGTAAGTGGAGTGAATGTGGTAAACTGGCCTATCGGTCGTGTGCTTATGAGCTACTTCGCCTCTAAATACGTGCGCTTTGTCACAGGCTTCAGTGTACACGACACCACAGCCGGCTTCAAGTGCTACCGACGTTGTGTGCTTGAGTCGATACCTCTCGACCAAGTGCGCTTCAAGGGGTATGGCTTCCAGATTGAGATGAAGTTCACCGCCTACAAGATGGGCTATAAGATTAAGGAAGTGCCAGTGATATTTGTCAACCGTCGCGAGGGTGTGAGCAAGATGAGTGGAGGCATATTCGGCGAAGCCTTCTTTGGCGTTATGCGATTGCGCTGGGATGGATGGTTCCGCAAGTATCCAGTGGCAAAACACTGATTATAGTTATGGAGATAAAGGAAATAAGTAAATTATATGAAGCCCTGCCACAGTGCGGGGCTTTTTTGAAAGCTATTGGCGACAAGTCGGTGAGGCATGTGTTTCTTAAGGGAATGCTTGCCTCATCGGCTTCTGTGTTTTTTGCTGCCGTAGCAGGCAAGAAGAGCAAGAAGGAGCAGCCGCTTACTGCTGTCTTCGTGCTTCAGGATAATGATGAGGCTGGATATTTCTATCACGACCTCACGCAGATACTTGGCACCGACAACGTGCTCTTCTATCCCTCGTCCTATCGTAGGGCTGTGAAATACGGACAGCGCGACTCTGCCAACGAGATATTGCGCACCGAGGCTCTTAGCCGACTTGCGGCTGTTGAGGGCAAAGGCAAGAGGTCGGATTCATCTGCCAAGAGTCAGCAGGGCGCATATCTGTATGTTGTCACATGTCCTGAGGCATTGAGCGAACTTGTTGTCTCAAAGCGCCGACTCGATGAGCGTACCATAAACATTGCCGTTGGTGACATCGTGAATCTTGCCGACTTGGGTCGCCAATTGCGCGAGTTTGGCTTTAAGGAAGAGGATTATGTGTACGAGCCTGGTCAGTTTGCCATGCGCGGAAGTATTGTCGATGTCTATTCCTATTCGTCCGAGCTGCCTTTCCGCATCGACTTCTTTGGCGACGAGGTAGACACTATACGCACGTTTGAGGTGGCAGACCAGTTGTCGAAGGACCATAAGAAGGACATTCAGATTGTGCCCGAACTGGCTCAGATTGTAGAGGACAAGCAACCCTTCACGGCTCTCTTGCCCGACGATGCCACGCTTGTGATAAAGGACCGCTTGTATCTCTGCTCCGCAGTAGAGAAGATTTACGACGAGGGCTTCTCGTCGCAGGCTCTTGCGTCGCGGCTTGAGGGTGCCACGGAGATGGAACAGGAACAGATAATGCGCGACATGCGCAAGGAGAACAATCTTGTGTCGGGTGTGCGCTTCCGCGAAGAGATATGCAAGTTTCGCTTTGTGGAGTTCGGACCACAGCCTACAGGCACTCCTCAGGCAACCATTGCCTTCAGCATCTCTCCCCAACCGCTCTTCCACAAAAACTTTGATTTGCTCGCCAAGACTCTTGAGGACTATCTCCTGCAAGGCTACAAACTCTATATCCTTGCCGACTCCGAGAAACAGACACGCCGCTTGAAGGAGATATTCGAAAGCGATGAGTTGAAGGCGTTGCGCAATATCCATCACGACAAGTCGCCTAATTCCGAGGCTTTGTCTGTGGCCGATCGTCTGGAGTTTACTCCCGTCGACCATACTCTTCATGAGGGCTTTGCCGACAACGATCTTCGTCTGTGCTTCTTCACCGACCATCAGATCTTCGACCGTTTCCATAAATACAACCTCAAGTCGGATAAGGCCCGCACGGGCAAAATGGCTCTCACCATGAAGGAGTTGCAGGAGATGGAGCCTGGCGACTTCATTGTGCATATCGACTTTGGCATTGGCAAGTTTGGCGGTTTGGTGCGTGTGCCTGTTGGCGACACCTATCAGGAGGTGATACGCATCTACTATCAGCGTGGCGACATAGTGGATGTGAGCATACATTCTTTATATAAGATTTCCAAGTATCGCCGTTCCGACACTGACGAGCCTCCTCGCCTGAGCACTCTTGGCACCGGAGCTTGGGACCGCCTGAAGGAGCGCACCAAGAAGCGCATAAAGGACATAGCGCGCGACCTCATAAAGCTTTATGCCAAGCGTCGGCATGAGAAGGGATTTGCCTTCACTGCCGATTCTTACTTGCAGCACGAGCTTGAGGCGTCGTTCCTTTACGAGGACACTCCCGACCAGTCGCGTGCCACACAGGATGTTAAGGCGGATATGGAGTCGGCTCGACCTATGGACCGTCTTGTGTGTGGCGATGTAGGCTTTGGCAAGACAGAGGTGGCTATACGCGCTGCCTTCAAGGCGGCTACCGATGGCAAGCAGGTGGCTGTGCTTGTGCCTACCACGGTGCTTGCCTTTCAGCACTACAAGACATTCCGCGACCGACTTAAGGATATGCCCGTGCGTGTGGACTATCTCTCGCGTGCCCGCTCGGCTAAGCAGACGCGTGAGGTGCTTGCCGACCTTAAGGAGGGCAAGATCGACATCCTCATTGGTACACATAAACTCTTGGGCAAGTCGGTGGAATGGCACGACCTTGGTTTGCTTGTCATCGACGAGGAGCATAAGTTTGGTGTGGCTACTAAGGAGAAGTTGCGCAAACTGAAGACCAACATCGACACGATCACCATGTCTGCCACGCCTATTCCCCGCACTTTGCAGTTCTCGCTTATGGGTGCTCGCGACATGAGCATCATCCGCACTCCGCCACCCAACCGCTATCCTGTGCAAACCGACCTTGGTGTGTTCAGTCATGAGATAATAGCCGATGCCATCAACTTCGAGATGTCGCGCAATGGTCAGGTGTACTTCGTCAACAATCGTATTTCCAATCTGCCCGAGATTGCTGCTATGATCCATAAGTATGTGCCCGATGCCCGTGTGGCGATAGGCCACGGACAGATGAGTCCCGAGGAACTTGAGAAGATTATCATTGGGTTTATGGACTACGACTACGACGTGCTGCTCTCCACTACAATCGTGGAGAATGGCATCGACATAAGCAATGCCAACACCATCATCATCAACGATGCCCATAAGTTTGGCTTGTCCGACTTGCATCAGATGCGCGGACGTGTGGGACGTTCCAACCGCAAGGCTTTCTGCTATCTCTTGGCTCCTCCTAAGTCGGCACTCACTCCCGAGGCACGCCGCAGACTTGAGGCATTGGAGAATTTCTCTGAGCTTGGCAGCGGTTTCAATCTTGCCATGCAGGATCTTGACATACGTGGAGCGGGCAATCTGCTTGGGGCAGAGCAGAGCGGATTTATGGAGGACCTTGGCTATGAGACCTATCAGAAAATTCTGAATCAGGCTGTCACTGAGCTTAAGAACGATGAGTTCCAGGATGTCTATGCCGAAGAGATTGCCCAGGGTAGGGAAATCTCGGGTGATGAGTTTGTGGAGGACTGCTCAATAGAGAGCGATCTTGAGATGTACTTCCCCGAATGCTATGTGCCTGGCTCCTCAGAGCGAATGTTGCTCTATCGCGAACTCGACAATATAGAGGACGACCAACAGCTCGATGCCTATCGACAACGGCTTGCCGACCGCTTCGGTCCTTTGCCTCGCGAAGGTGAGGAATTGCTGCAGGTAGTTCCGCTTCGACGCCTTGGCAAACGGCTTGGCTGCGAGAAGATAATCCTTAAGCAGGGTAGGATGCAGATGCAGTTTGTGTCCAATCCCGACTCTGCCTACTATCGCAGTCAGGCGTTCGGACGTGCGCTCAACTATATTGGCACGCACACTCGGCGCTGCAATCTTAAGGAGGTCAACGGCAAACGCTCTATGGTGATAACAGGCATTCCTACAGTGAAAGATGCTGTGGATGTATTGACCGAAATCACGAAAATGCCTTGATTTGTTAAAATAATTAATATAAAGTTGATTGTATTTGGAAATAAAACTATACCTTTGCCCGCTCAAAAGTTTTAATTAACATTTATAATCAACTTTATGCAAAGACAAAGATTTATGACAGGCCGCGAGGCTTTGCGCTTCAAGCATTTCACACGCAGAAGCTACGCCCTGTTCAGCTGCATTGGCAGGGAAGTGATTGTCTGCACCCTTAGCGTGGCAACTTTAACCTACGCCAAGGCCGAAGGCATCAGCACCAACCCGGTAAATAATGTAGCTGCGACCGACTCTTTGTATTGTGATGAAGTGAAGCTCGATGAGGTGACAGTCACCTCATCGCGTGCTCCGCTTACAGCATTGCAGTCGGCCAAGATTGTCTCTGTTATCTCACGCGACGATATTCAGCGTGCGGAGGTAGCGAGTGTTAACGATCTCTTGAAGTTAGCCACGGGCGTGGATGTCCGTCAGCGCGGTGGCTTTGGTGTACAGACGGACATTAGCATCAACGGTGGCACGTTCGACCAGATTACTATTCTATTGAATGGTGTGAACATCTCAAGTCCGCAGACTGGTCATAACGCAGCCGATTTCCCAGTTTCTCTTTCTGATATTGAGCGCATCGAGGTTCTCGAGGGTGCTTCGGCACGTGTGTTCGGTTCTTCTGCCTTTAATGGTGCCATCAATATCGTCACTCGTTCCGACAATGAGTCAAATATACGTCTGTCGGCAGAGGGTGGTTCGTTCGGAACATTCGGTGGTGATTTTGGTGTTAATCTTAAGACAGGCAACCTTAGCCAGAAGCTCAGTGGTGGATATACCCAGAGCGATGGTGGCACTGTCAATTCCGACTTCAAGCGTCGTCGTGCCTATTACATGGGTGGCTACACTTCGCGATATGCCGACCTCACATGGCAGGGTGGACTCTCCTCGCAGGATTATGGAGCGTCTACATTCTACAGTGCTAAGTTTAATAACCAGTGGGAGGCCACACGCCGTATTATTGCGTCGGCACAGGCTGACATAAAACCATTGGGCAACGACAATCTCGTTTTCTCTCCCCAGCTATATTGGCATCGTGATGTCGACCATTACCAGCTGACACGTGGCAAGGAGGGTGCCAAGAATGGCGAGAATTACCACCGCACCGATGTTTATGGAGCTTCGCTCAATGCCCATGCTACATGGCTTCTTGGCAAGACAGCCATTGGCTTCGACCTCCGCAAGGAGCACATTATGAGTACTGCTTATGGCGATTTGTTGCCTGAGTCCGACTGGGCTTCAATACATGGCACCAACCGTAAGTACGACCATCGTGGCGACCGCACCAACACGAGTCTCTTCCTTGAGCATAATGTCATTCTTGGTGGATTTACATTGTCGGCTGGTGTGTTGGCCAATCGCAACACTGCTCTTGACAACGACTTCCGTTTCTATCCTGGTGTCGACGTTTCCTATCGTCCTAATGATTCTTGGAAGTTCTATGCCTCATGGAATAAGGCTTTGCGTGTGCCCACCTACACCGACCTTTACACCAACAACTCTGTACAGCAGGGCGACCTTGACCTTAAACCAGAGAAGAACTCAATGTTCAAGATTGGCGCTCGCTTCCGTCATTCGGGTGTTGAGGCTTTGGTTAGCGGTTTCTACTCAAAGGGTACCGACATCATCGACTGGGTGTATACCACTGAGGAGCGCGGCAAATACCACGCTATGAATATCGGCAAACTCGACAATATGGGTTATAATGCCGACCTTACCTTGCACATGCAGGAGATAGTGCCAGGCTCTTTCATCACTCGCGTCAAGCTTGGCTATGCCTATATCCATCAAGACCACTCCACCGCTCGTCCGGTATATGGCTCGCTCTATGCCTTGGAGTATCTTCGTCATAAGGCCACTTTCCAGCTCGACCATAACATATGGAGCCGACTCTCTGCCTCATGGGCTGTGCGTTGGCAGGAGCGTATGAATGGATATACGCCATATACAAAGGTCGACCTTAAGGTGCAATGGACTGCTCCCACATATAATATATATGTAAAGGCAGACAACCTTACCGCCCATCGCTACTACGACCTTGGTGCTGTGCGCCAACCAGGATTGTGGATAATGGCGGGTGCAAGCTTTATAATTAATTAAAGAATTCTCCATCCCACACCCAGCATCAAGTGCTTGGGTGTATGGAAATTGTTCAGTGTATAACCTATATGCACAAGTGCATGTTTGGTTACATTTACTTTCAGGGCAAGAATTTCGTAGGCTCCGCCAAATTCGCCGGTGCCATTCACGAAGTTCTTGCCTATACCAAAGTTTATGTTGAAGTAAGGCATGGCAAATTCAGCGCGTGCCGAAAGCCCTAATGTCATTTGTTTTGTAGCCGACGGTCTGCGGTATTGGTCGTTGGTGTCAGGGTCTATATAGTCAACATCGTAATACAGTTTGGCAGAGCGGTCGTACACTCCGTCAAGCGACACACCAAGCTTCAACCAATGGTTTAACTTGTAAAGAGGGTTGAAGTTGAATCCCATCACCGATGCCTTTCCTTCCAATGCGTAGGGATAACCATCCTCGTAGATGCCACGCTGTCGCCATGCTCCATATAGTATGATGTCGTAGTTGATGCTATGCTCCGTAGGTGGCAACTGTTCATGTCTATGTGCAAGACGCGATTGCCGGCGGTTTATGTAGTAGGCTGCACCCAATCGCAATGCCACAGTGTTCAGTCCGAGATTGGGAAACTGTGTGTTGCCATTGGAATAGTGGGCTGCGTTTATGCCGAAGTTCAAGTCCACATGTCGCGACAATATCCAGCGCAAGTATAGGTCAAGACCTATGTATGCTGTTACCTTCGAGCCTATCACACGGTTGTCAGGATTTCTCTCCTCGTTGTATGGGTTCCATCCAAAGGCCAGTCCTAAGTTCCACTCATAATTTAAGGCAAGGCGGTTGCTTAGGCTTGCTATGCGTGCTCCTTGCAGCAGATACACACTCACGGGGTTGCCCAACTGTGGGTTGAAGTCGTTATACGCCACGCCAATACCCTGATATGCGTCACGGTAGATGCGTGCCTGCTCACTCTCTTCGGGAGCCGAGAAGGCATATTTCAAGTGATAGCCCATGTCATGGTTCATGGTTCTCACCTCTGGGTTGTTGCCTTTAAGGAAGTCGTTGGTATGCAGAATAGCTCCTGGCCTGTAGTCAAGTATCAACTGGTGTACATAGTGGCTGGTGGCAGTAGTGGCGGTGTCTGCTTCGTTAGCCTTGCATACTGTTGCCATGAAGACAAGCACTATAATGCTATATATATAATAAGGTGTAAATCTCATTTTCTTCTGTGGTTTATATTTTTCATAGTCCGACCACGACCGTTTCCTTCGTCTTGGTCTATTGACATGCAAATTTACTTAGAATAATGCAATTATTGTCATACTAAGTAATAAAAATCCCTCTATGTGCCATATTGACAGGTGTAGTCTGACAATGTTTGTCAGTATTTTCTTCCAACAGGTGGTTTTGGCACGCCATTTGTATATAATAAGGCGAACGCGGTTCTGAGTTTACGGAATAAGCAAATACGAAGTGTTCTTGGAAGAAGCGTTCATATAGTAATTAACAAATAAGAAATAAAAAATAAAAAAAATACAACTATGGGAAAGATTATTGGAATCGACTTAGGTACTACAAACTCTTGTGTTGCCGTTTTTGAGGGCAACGAACCAGTAGTAATCGCCAACAGCGAAGGCAAGCGCACAACTCCTTCTATCGTTGGTTTCGTAAAGGACGGTGAGCGTAAGGTAGGCGATCCTGCAAAGCGTCAGGCTATCACCAATCCTAATAACACCGTATATTCTATCAAGCGCTTCATGGGTGAGACCTATGAGCAGTGCTCTAAGGAGGTTACACGTGTTCCGTTCACTGTTGTCAACGAGGGTGGCTATCCACGTGTCGACATCGACGGTCGCAAGTATACTCCGCAGGAAATCTCAGCTATGGTGCTTCAGAAGATGAAGAAGACTGCTGAGGATTATCTCGGTCAGGAGGTTACAGACGCAGTTATCACTGTTCCTGCTTACTTCTCTGATTCACAGCGTCAGGCTACCAAGGAGGCAGGTCAGATTGCAGGTCTCAACGTTCGTCGTATCGTTAACGAGCCTACTGCTGCTGCTCTTGCTTACGGTGTAGACAAGGCTAATAAGGATATGAAGATTGCAGTGTTCGACCTTGGTGGTGGTACATTCGATATCTCAATCCTTGAGTTCGGTGGTGGTGTATTTGAGGTTCTCTCTACCAATGGTGATACTCACCTCGGTGGTGACGACTTCGACCAGGTTATCATCGACTGGCTTGTTAATGGCTTCAAGGCCGACGAGGGCATCGACCTCTCTAAGGATCCAATGGCTATGCAGCGCTTGAAGGAGGCTGCCGAGAAGGCTAAGATCGAGCTTTCAAGCACAACATCTACCGAGATCAACCTTCCGTATATCTCAGCCGAGGGTGGAGTGCCAAAGCACTTGGTTAAGACATTGACCCGTTCACAGTTCGAGCAGCTTGCCCACAACCTTATCCAGGCATGTCTTGTTCCTTGTCAGAACGCTATGCGCGACGCTAAGCTCCAGACAAGCGACATCGATGAGGTTATCCTCGTAGGTGGTTCAAGCCGTATACCTGCTGTTCAGACTCTCGTTAAGAACTACTTCGGCAAGGAGCCTTCAAAGGGTGTTAACCCTGATGAGGTTGTAGCCGTCGGTGCTTCTATCCAGGGTGCTATCCTCAACAAGGAGAGCGGTGTAGGCGACATCGTATTGCTCGACGTTACTCCTCTTACTCTCGGTATCGAGACAATGGGTGGTGTGATGACAAAGCTTATTGATGCCAACACAACCATCCCTGCCAAGAAGAGCGAGGTATTCTCAACAGCTGTCGACAACCAGACTGCCGTAACTATCCACGTGCTTCAGGGCGAGCGTCCTATGGCTGCTCAGAACAAGTCTATCGGTCAGTTCAACCTTGAGGGTATTGCTCCAGCTCGTCGTGGTGTTCCTCAGATTGAGGTTACATTTGATATCGATGCCAACGGTATCCTTAATGTTTCTGCCAAGGATAAGGCTACTGGCAAGGAGCAGGCCATCCGCATTGAGGCTTCTTCTGGCTTGAGCAAGGAGGAAATCGACCGCATGAAGGCTGAGGCTGAGCAGAATGCTGCTTCTGACAAGGCTGAGCGCGAGAAGATTGACAAGCTCAATCAGGCTGACTCAATGATCTTCACTACCGAGAACTTCCTTAAGGACAACGGTGATAAGATTCCTGCTGACAAGAAGCCAGGCATCGAGCAGGCTCTCCAGCAGCTTAAGGATGCCCACAAGGCAGCCGATGTTGCAGCTATCGACTCTGCTATTGCCAACCTCAACAATGTTATGCAGGCTGCTTCTGCACAGATGTATCAGGGTGGTGCACAGCCAGGTGCAGGTGCTCAGGCAGGTGCACAGCAGCAGGCTGACAACGCTAAGGGCGATGAGACAATTCAGGATGCCGACTTCGAGGAGGTGAAGTAAGTTTAGATAACTACCGAAAGGTATAGATAGATAAATCCGCATAGCTCAATGAGTTATGCGGATTTTCTTTTTAGTTAAACTTTGTATTTCTTTTAACGCCTGTTGCAAGCATCTCAGCAACCTCCATTCCGTATGACGAGATAAAGAGTGCTGTTCACAAAGAAATGGATAGTTACTTTGACGCCATGTCTGATTCAGCAGAACTTCTATCGGATAAGACCCTCAAACGCCTGGGGACTATCTTCATTGAATTGTATGTTGAAGAAATTGATAAATACTTGGAAAAAGACGAAAAGGAAAGAGAGCGCAAACGCAACGTGTATCATGGGGATTACTCCAATGGTATCTTGTCATTCTTGGCATTATCGCCTGTGTTCTCTTTTCATCTCTCTATCAAAGTAGGGTTATGGATCTTGACAGGACCAACCGCGTCTTCTACAAGAAGATTATCATGGATGAAAAGAGAAAGAAGGATTATCAAGAATTGGATTCACTTATCCAATCGGATTCATTCTTCAAGACATACTGGGGATTGAATAATTAAAGTACGAGCGTTCACCCATAATATTCTGTTTTCTGATTAAAAAATGAAGTTTTACGTAATGTTTTCGTTGATTTTCAGAATATTCTTCATGACTTACAGATATTTTCTGTATTTTTGCTATTGGATTTGGTACAACCATTTCCAGACATTAAGAAATATTAGGAGCGTTATGCTACTCTTGTAAGTGCAAAGCCTGAGAAACTGAAACACAAAATCAACAAGAATTGGCATGGCAGTTCCCACGTTATAGCGTGGGCTGCTTTACCATATCTGTTGATTAAGTTTTTTTCAGGGCCTGCACTTTAAGACGTGGTTATAGCAGTGCCACGCTTTTCGTTTAACTAATATGTCCTATAGGCTACTGATGGACTAACTTTTTGATATGGGAATATTCGATTTTTTAAACAATAAAAAGAAAGAGAAAGCACGACAAGAACAATTGCGTCTTCAAGAAGAAAAGCGTCGTGCAGAAGAACAACGACGATTGGCAGAGCGTCGTAAGCAAGAAGAGCAACAAAGGCGTGAAGAATCGTTCTTGTCTAATTTCGAATTTGATTCTACCTGTCATCAGCGTTATGAAAATGGTCAACCTGTAAGAGGATTACAAGTCTGTCCGAGATATATAAAAATCAAAAAGAACATCAATGGATGTTCTGGGTATCAGCTTACACCTGGAGATGGGTATATCTTGACTGCAACAAATGGAGATACAGGACAATCACAGTTTGCCCCCAAACCAATGCGTGTAGTAAAATTCTCAAATACCGAGATTTTGCTTAAGGGATATTGTGTCTCTGCGCAAACACCTTTTGGATGGCAAGAGATAGATTTGTCGGATTATGGTTTTTCGATTATCCTTGAGAAGAATGTTGTAAAAAAGTGTATCCTCTTCTTGTATGACAGAAATGTTAAACTTGAATATATGGTAGGAAGTAAAACTACGGAAAATTCCGCAAATAATACTGCCTGTAGAATGGTAGAAACAGAAAGTTTGGTCGTTGAAGCACTAAAACAACTTTCTATTGGAAATAATGGCGATGAAACATATCATCCCCTTTATAAATCATGGCGTTCATATAAGGATAATCCAGAACAATTAAAAAATATAAAAGATTTTGGACATTACGGAATGGGATTAATGATATTCCTTTCTTATGGAACAATTTCTGATATTGATGATAGACAACAACTAGCAAGTCTTGCATATTTGTTTATCAGTAAAGCGATTAAGCAAAATAGTGCCAATGCTAATTTGTTCAAAAATCGTTTACTTCTTATGATAACAAATCATGAGGCTTTTGAATATACTGTATCGTCTGTTGTTAATAAAGATCAGGATTTCTTTTCTATGAATTTGATGCCTTTTCAGGCAAGAGATGCAATGTTTAAAATGGAATATGCAGACTTGTCTTTTAACAGAGCATTATTGAGCATAGATATATTGGCTTCAAAATACCAAGATTTGCAAACTAAGATTAATTCTGGATTTTTTGGAAAAGAGAGTACAAATGAATCTATAATATCATCAGGCAAAAGTTTGCATGAACAAGTTCTTACCTACCTGGAACACAAAGTACTAGATGAAGGTGATATAGATTTTTAGCAAATATCGAATATGGCAACATGGGCTAAACAAAAACTTCCACGTGAGAATGGGGAACTTGTAGATATGCAAGTTCCTGTTCTTGTTTCTGCAAGTCGAAGCACGGACATACCTGCTTTCTATGCAGATTGGTTCTTTTATCGTCTTGATAAAGCTGGCTATTCTGCATGGACAAACCCTTTTAATGGGGTGAAAAGTTATGTGTCTTACAAGGACACACGGTTTATTGTGTTTTGGTCGAAGAACCCTAAGCCATTGTTGCGTCATCTGCCAATCCTCAAACAACGTGGAATCGGGTGTTATATTCAATACTCATTGAATGATTATGAGGAAGAGGGGTTGGAAAAGAATGTACCACCTCTAGAACAACGTATAGAAACATTCAAACAACTTACCAATGCTCTTGGTAAGGGGCATGTGATTTGGCGTTTTGACCCTTTAGTTCTCACAGATAGCATAAATATCGATAAGTTGCTTGATAAAGTTGAATATATTGGTAACCAGCTACTGGGATATACAGAGAAACTTGTGTTTAGTTTTGCCGATATACTTTCCTATCGCAAGGTGCAAGCCAATCTTCAAAAAGCCAGTATAAATTATATAGATTGGCAAGAAAATCAAATGCGAGAGTTCGCTCGTCGATTATCTGTACTTAACCAAAAATGGGGATATGAGCTGGCAACATGTGGAGAGAAAATAGACCTGACAGAGTTTGGAGTTAAAAAGAATCATTGTGTTGATGATGAACTTATCATTAAGTTAGCCTATGATGACAAAAAATTAATGGATTATCTGAAAGTCAAATTCTATCCCATGCCACAAAAAAGCCTATTTGGAGACTCTGAGTCTTTACCAGATAGTGCTATCATACTTCCTAATGGAATGTATGCACTTCATGGAGACAACAAGGACAAAGGCCAAAGAGCATTTTGTGGTTGTATAAAAAGCAAGGATATAGGTGAATACAATACTTGTGTGCATGGTTGCGAATATTGCTATGCAAATGCGAGCAAGCAGGCTGCGGTAATGAATTATAAATGTCACAAAGAAAATCCTTGGAGTGAAACAATTACTGGAAAATGAGTTATATAGACGACATTCATAGAATAACCAATCTGACAATCAATGAGATTATCCGGATTTCCAACAAGTATGTACCTAATCGGTATAAATTAGAACCATGGAAGTACATGGATGGTCAAGGGCGTACGTTGGAGCATGGCACTGCAGTCTTAAAAACAGAAGAGCAGTGTTGTGCTTACATGTCTGCATATGGACCTATGCATCGTCATAAGCTTATGCGTGCTTTGGATGAAAAGGAGTTTCCTTATTCAGATTTAACTGGCGGCATTGAAATTTACGATTGGGGATGTGGTCAGGGTATAGGAACAATGGCTGTAATAGAAAAGTTCCGTCAACATAATATGCTCAGAAAACTCTGTAAAGTTGTCCTTGAAGAGCCTTCTAATGTTGCAAGAGATAGAGCTGTTATACATGTAAAAAAAGCATTGGAGGATTATAATGCTGATGTTATTGCAGTCTCAAAGTATCTACCATCGGACAATGGAGACAATAGTAATTGTATCACTTCTATAAATGTAGAACAGCCAACTGCTATCCACATATTTTCTAACATACTTGATATTGAAGCAGTGAGCTTGAAGGGCGTTTCAAAAATGATAACCTCTTCAGGTCAAAAACATATTGTGCTTTGTATAGGCCCTGCCAACCGTAATGAAAGCAGAATTTTTTCTTTTCGTAACTATTTCGTAGAAAATCGTATTCATATCTTTACTAATTTTAGAGAGACTAATTTTGGTCTCCATCCTAATCGTAAAGCATATGGCTGCTTGATTAATAGTTTCAGCTATTGTCTTTCACTGATGTCTGAGATTCTGCATGAATACAAATATTTTGCACCTATTCAGTATTTTGCATCCTTTACAGACACGATAACAAAATCGTCCCTTAAAGAGAGTGCGTTTGAAATATTAGCTCCTTTTGATATAACTGCTCATAAGAATTTGTGTCCAGTCTATGCATTAATGAGCAATCTGATTTCACGAGGTTGTCCAACTTTGGCAAGTAAAAAAATACTGGATTATGTGTCTAATATGTCCGATACTCAAAAAGCAAAGAGTCTTAACGTCATTGCACGTATCCAGAAGACATTTATTGAAGCAATAATTTCAGAACGACTGGATACAAACAAACAGGAATGGAAGATTCTCATCATGGAGGACAATACTTCTGTTGCAAAGATTTCTATAGAGGATTTTTCTGAGACTTACCATAATCTCATTGCTATGACCAAAGATTATGATGATATGGCATTGCCTAAATTGTCTGTTTGTACCAAAGATAATGCGTCATCAAGAACAGAATATGATGCAATTATTGACATATCAATAGATCAACTATGTAATGCAAAAGAGGTTACTTTCTCTAAATTTAAGGCTTTAAATGATTGCTATTTCATTGTGCGTTCATCAGAAAGAGTGTATGAAGACCGAATTCTTTATACAACTGAGCGTATTAACTATAAGCCATTTGTAGAAAAAGACAGTCACGGAATATATCATAAGATTGAAGATAATTACTCAAAACTCAAGTATTTCTTAAATCTCATCTTTAGGAAAGAAGATTTCAGACCTGGACAGTTACCTATATTAAACAGGGCACTCCAATTAAAGAGTGTTATAGGTCTGCTCCCAACGGGTGGAGGTAAGTCTTTGACTTATCAACTTGCAGCTATGTTGCAACCATCTGTGACACTTGTTGTGGACCCATTGAAAGGTTTGATGAAAGACCAATATGATGGGTTGTTAAATATTGGCATAGACTGTATATCATACATCAATAGTGACATCACAAAGAATTATGAGGAAGGCAGAAAACGTGAATTAGCATTGACGGGTTCGCAAGTTCAAATAATGTTCCTGTCACCAGAACGTTTAAGTATTTACAGATTCCGTGATGTTTTACGCTCTATGCGTGAATCAGGAGTCTTTTTCGCTTATGGTGTAATAGACGAGGTTCATTGTGTATCTGAGTGGGGACATGATTTCCGTCTTGCATATCTTCATCTTGGTAGAAATTTATTCAATTATGTACTTCCAAAAGAAGTGGAAGGAGAAGATAACCATATATCACTGTTTGGCCTAACAGCAACAGCATCATTCGATGTCCTTGCTGATGTAGAACGTGAGTTGTCTGGTCGGAATGCATATTCTTTAGAGAATGATGCAACTGTAAGATACGAGAATACAAATCGCCTTGAACTTCAATACTATGTTTATGAGGTTGATGCAAATGAGGCTCCAAATGCTTGGGCTGTTGGAGATATAAAGGAAGATAAACTTCTCGAAGTAATAAACGATGCTACTCAAAAAATAGCCGATATACAAGATAACAGTGCTGTAAAATACATCAAAGAGCGATTCATTGAACGTGAGAATATGGTGGATTCTACAATTATAGATAAGGTACGCCATACAAACCTTGGTGTTGATGTTGAGAATGAGTGGTATAACCAAGCAAGTACTAATTCCGCTGGTATCGTATTTTGTACGCGAGCATCAGAGAAAGTGAATCTCAGTGTTCCAAGTGTTGAAAAAGTACTACGTCATAAAGGATTAAGAAGTATCTCAACATATAAAGGAGGTGATGATACTGCTTGTCAAGATGCATTTCTTAAAGGCAAAACCAACATGATGGTTGCAACAAAGGCTTTTGGAATGGGTATTGACAAGTCTAACGTGCGAATGACATTCCATTTGAATTATCCAAGTTCATTAGAGTCTTTTGTCCAAGAGGCAGGACGTGCCGGGCGTGATAAGAAAATGGCGTTAGCCACAATTATGTATTCACCAAAGAAATTTAGTACACAAAATATACGAACACGTATAATTGAATACTTCTCTGCTGATTATACTCAAAATAAGTATTTTTATGAGCAAAATTTTTTGGGAGAGGAATTTGAATTATATGTTATGAACTTGCTAATGAATAGACTTAATGTTACCATTTCTAATGAAGAAATGTGCATAGGGGATTCATGTATAAAAAAGGAAAACAAAGGTGGTATACTTAGATATCTTTCTGAGCCTAAATACAAAGGTAAGACGCTAACTTATTATACCTCATGCAATGTATCTGATATTGAACTTAATTCATACAATATAGAATTAGCATCAAAGAATCTGCCCATCTTCGAAACTGAGTATCAAAGACTAATGCGCAAAAGAACCGGTAAGTCTTATGCTTATGGTTATGCCCAATATCAAGAATCATTACAGAAGGCCATATACCGTATGTGTATTATAGGTCTTATTGATGATTTCACAGAAGAATACGCTCGCCGCAATGATGGAAGTTGGTATAAGATTTTTCGAGTTACCATTATTTGTCAAGAAGAATCTGAATATTACAAACATCTAAGATTATACTATCGTAAATATTATTCTACCGAAAAGGTTGAAAGTATGATGACAGAGGTAAAAGCGCTTGCCGATACCGAAGGAGTAATCATGGCTTGCTTGAAGCATCTTACATCTTTTATTTATAAGAGTATTGCTGATAAGCGAGCAAGAGGAATCCTCGATATGGAACAGTTCTGTAACATGGCTATTAGTTCGAAACAAGATTGGAAGGAAACAAATGAGGAACTCAAAGACTTCATTTATTATTACTTCAATTCTAAATATGCGCGTGAGGGATTTGTTACATACGATTCCAACTTACAACAGGATGTGCCTTTCTCATTGAAAGATGACACAAGCCACGATATTTATTCAGAAGATAAGATTACAAGTTTTGAACTTGTGAGAAAGTATATGAGAGTCGTGGATGCAGAAATCGTAAACAACGACTCGCAAATAGATAATATAAAACATCTTCAAGGTGCTGTCCGATTGATACGTCGTGCCATTGCAGAAATGAATCCGGTATTAAACCTTCTCAATGTATTCTGCATCCTATATCTTGGACAAGAGGCAAACGAAATGCTGGAAGATGAACTCTACAATGATTATAAAGCTGTGTATGAACAGTATATGGATGAAGGTAAGTCAGCCCTGATAGATGAGTTTACGCAACTTCTTATCAAGCATGCTGCTCTAAAAGATAAAGAATACATAAACAAAATCCAGTTGGCAATCCAATTGGAAGAACATGTAAAAGCATTTAGTAATATCAAAAATAAATATACAGAAAAATGATTGACCAAAGAATCAATGACTCCCTGAAGGAGTTGGAGCAAGGTCTTAAAAATATCGACTCAGCTCGAAAGCAAGTAGAAAGAACTATAAATTCGTATGATGGATTACACAATTCAACATCCGAATATGTAACTCAACTCGGCAAATTGACAACAAAAGTCAAAGAACTTGTTACAGCTATAGGAACAGATTACAATCAGAAAGCTACAGCTTTCGATAAAGATCGAAAGGTAATTGTTGATTCGGCAAATTCTGCAATACATGAACTTTCCAATTCAACAGAAACCTTCAAAAATTCTTTAAACAATGTTGAGAATAAATTGAAGTATAGTTTAATCGTAAATATTGCTCTTTTTGTTATTTTGGGAATAATAGTATTTCTGACTTCCAAATAAAAAAAGGCATAATAAAGAATCGATATGGCATATAACAACAAACCATATTTTGTCACCTCCAAAAATTTTCATGGTGACAACGATTATGTGGAATGGCTGAAAGAGATAAAGAGTCGCTATCAAGCTATCCGCAATCGTGTAGTGATGCAAAGCAATTATGGAGCTTTGGAGTTCAACTGGCTTTTAGGACGTGACATCGTACAGAAAAGGGCGGAGTCGAGATGGGGTTCTGGCACCGTAAACCAACTGTGCCTTGACCTTAAAGCAGCTTACCCTGACGTGAAAGGATTCTCAGTGAGAAACCTCTACTACATGAAGGAGTGGTATGAGTTTTATATGGCTGATGAAGAGCATAAGGAAATTTTGCACCAGGTAGGTGCAAAATTACAAGAGGCTGAAAATCAGAATCCTATAAAATTGCACCAACTAGGTGCAGAAATTGTTTCGACAGACAAAATTTCCGCCATCTTAGCAGAAGGAGGAATGCTGCCTGTGTTTGGAATTGTGCCATGGAAGCACCATTTAATGCTGATTTCTAAATGCAGATCCATCAAAGAAGCATTCTATTATATGGCGCGTATTATTGATGAGGGACTTAGCAAACGAGAATTGGAAGATGTTATAGATAATGATGACTTTTCCAAGTATGGGAATGCTTTAACCAACTTTTCATCACAGCTATCTACAAACCAAAGTCTGTTGGCTATGAATGTGTTGAAGGATCCATATCGCCTCGATTTCGTTACATTAGAGAGGGGATACGACGAGCATGATTTGGAATCAGCCATTGCAAAAGATATTACACGATTCCTGCTTGAACTTGGAAGTGGGTTCACTTATGTCGGAAGACAGCCTGAATTTGTCGTTGGCAACGAGGGCTATTTCCCAGACTTGCTATTTTACCATATTCGGCTTCGTTGCTATGTGGTTATTGAATTAAAGGTTGTTGATTTTAAACCTGAGTTTGCTGGCAAGTTGAATTTCTATGTGACTGCATGCAACAAACTTCTTCGTCAACCAGAAGACAATCCTACTATTGGGCTTCTTCTCTGTAAGTCAAAAGACCAAACAAAGGTTGAATGGGCTTTTGATAGCATACAGAATCCTATGGGTGTGGCTACTTACGAAGGAATTAAAATAAAAGACAAACTTCCTTCTGTAGAAGATCTGAAAAAACGCCTTGACATGGTGGAGCAGGAGCTCAGAGAATATAAAGAGAATGAGGAGGCTTCTGCAAAGGACGGAAATTACACATCCAATCAAGAAACAAAATAGCTGTATTATCTTGTTTTTCTATGCTTTAGATAATTCATATTTGTACCAATGTGATATAAACCGCTGATTATCAGTATAGATTATTTTCGAGGAGGTGAAGTAATCTCCTTTCTGCGTAAAGCAAGAAAGTTTACAGAGCATCGGCTCTGTGAAATATAAATAATAAAAGGTGTACAACAGGAAACGAATAGTTTTGAGTTGTACACCTTTTTTGTTATTTATCTGTGAGTCTTCTATCATATCATTATAACTTAAATACATCAATCAATATGGATACAATAAAGTCTTATATCAAAACATTGTCTCAGCTAATCACTTTAAAAGAAAGAGACGATGGAAAAAAGAACAAGACAATGGCGTCGCCGTCAGGCTGCGCGAGTATTTAAGGCACGTGTAAAGTATCATGCTGCTGTCACGGGACTGTACACATCTAATGATGGTATCCAAACGTATCGCCCTCTTTGGTCTGATTTAGCCAAGGAGCACTGGGCGCAAGTTTATCGTACCACAGGTACTCCCTGTAGTTGCTGGATGTGCCAAGGTGAAAGTTACAATCGCCTGGAGGCAAAACGTGAGATGAGAAGAATCTTGAAAGAGGAGGATGTGTAAGAGAAATCGGCTGGTATTCTATATGGATGAATGCCAGCCGTTTCCTGACTTCGTCATTGCGTCACCCAAAAATCTTTGTCAAAGAGTTTCGCGATTTTTTGATGCCTTGCCATCAACATGGTTTGCGTATAAACCTCCTTGTTCAAAGGTAGCTTAATTTGTATGGTTGTGATTGTCTTTGCCAATGCAAGCACCTTGTCTACGCTCATCTTAATCTCTGAAACTTTCAGCATACGTTCCAATTCTTTCATCTTGCCACCGATTTTCTTAACAACAATAACTCCGATATTACCGGAACGATGTCTTTTCTTTCTGATAAATATAGTTAAAAAACTTTTTTGTTACCCAAAATTAGGTGACGCAAAGATATAAAACATTGTTTATCAGTTAGTTGTAAAATACGCATTTTTTGAGTGACGAAGTCAGGAAGAAGATAAAAATCGGAAAGAGTATTTCCATAAACGCACGATTCAAGGCATCAACACCATAGCCCAAATGAAGGAATGGGCATCTGAATACCCTCCTGAGATACAACGCACCATACGCTTCATCGGGTTGAAGATTCTTGATAAAGACGAACCAGTAGAGACCACCCATACTATATTAAAGATTTGGGGTAATGCTCTACAAGCCATTACCAATCCGAAACCACCCCCACCTCCAACTTTGAAAACATGGTGGCTATACAAGTGGCAGCGTTTCAAGGCGAGCACCGACAAATGGGGCATGTTGCAATGGTACTTGATTATACTAGGACTTTCCGCATGTGTTCTCTTTTCATGTTTGTATCAAGAACGTGTTATGAAACGTGACAGGCTCAATCGTGTGTTCTATCAGTATGTCATTAAGGACGAAAAAGCCAAGAAGAATTATTTGGAATTGGATTCTTTAATGAATATTTAGGATGCCAACAATAGCTATAAATCAAAATCCAAATGATGCGTAAAGACTGAGGTGGTACCATTTGATATGGAACCACCTCTTTTATTAGAACCTTTTTAGTATTAGCCATTGGCCATTCTTGTTGCTACCGTCTCTATCTATATATCCATTTTTACGAAGGATTGTTATTTCACGCTTAATGGTTGCCAATGACAGCCCAGTTTTTTTTTGCCAGTTCGTCTCTACTATATGATGGATTTTGCTTAAGCAAAGAAAGAATGGCTTTTTGACGTTCAGTTAAGGATACATTTATCGGCTCATTTATCGGCTCATTTATCGGCTCATTTTGAATATGCAGAGTCAATTTTACTTGCATCAACTCAGACTGCTCTAGCAACTCTGGCTTCAGCCAGTGCTTCTCGTTCCATGCATTCAGGATAAGTGGAAAGCCAGAACCGAGGTTCTCGCCATAGCCAATCATGCGAAACATATTCTGCATACGTAGGTTACGAGCTTTTGACTCTCCACCTCTGTATATTTGTTCTATTGGGAGTTTCAGAAGTCCTGGATTTGTCAACACAAGAACACACAGACAACCTACTTTATCGAGTCAATTAAAGGTCGTATTTTATTGTCATATTCTTCATTGCCAAAGTTTATCACAACAAGATTACGTCTGCATCTTGTTAGACCCGTGTATAGAAGTTCATCAAACGAGACATTAAATGTTGTCGTGTTTTCATATTTGGGCTCTAATATGAGAAATACGAATTCACTTTCCCAACCTTTGAATGAATTTATTGTAGAAATCTTTATAGTTCCACTATTCATCCAAAAATGAAGTTTCTTATTATCGCGTATATTCTTATAGTTGTCACTATAAACTTGTGCTTTGAAATTTAAAAGTTCTTTATCGTAATGTTTTCTAAAGGCGAGGAAGGCTTCGTAAGAGATTCCATAATTGATACATTCTTCCCTAAGTCTTTCATCAAAGACACTCTTGAAATTCAGAGTCAAATCATATATTGTAAATAGGCGTACTATTATTTGCCTAAGTTTTATGATATCCTTGTCATATAATTTGCCCTTGCACGGAAATAGCTTTTTTGCGAGATGTTCTGATATATTGTCAAACCATGGCTTGTTTGGGTTGTTCGTATCGTTTTTCCCAATATAGTTTAAATGAGTCATATACATGGTTTCTATGCTTTCAATCATACTGTTTGTTTTTTCACGGCTTGCATATCTATAATACACATCAAACAAACGAAGTAGTTTTGTTGTGTATCCTAAAATTGTAATATCATTAGGTGATATATCAGCAGCTTCATTGAGAATATTTCCCCTAATAATGTTATATAGCGTAGAAACAACAGCTTTATCAGAGAGATACATATAGTTTATGTACCCATCCTTCTCCTGTCTTTGTCCGAAGAAATCATATCCGCCATTTTCGAGAAAATCATCCACATCGTACTTCTCGCCGAAAATGTTTCTCTGAAAAGATTGAGCCAAATCACGCACTTTGAAGTCTGATCTATAGCAATATTTCAATTCATTGACACCTCGAACATTTGTTACGACATCTTTTTTCTCTGTTGGTTGACCATATATATTTTGTTTTACATCGCCAAATAGCACATAATCTCCTTGTGGGTCTCTGAAATAATTCTTAATGATATCCATCCAAGAACGATGGTAATCTTGTATTTCGTCAATTAGTACGGCATCATATTTACGGATTTCATCCTTATGTTCATCGAAAAGTGTAATATTGCCATAATAATTCTGTTCCAAATAAATACCGACATTTTCTGGTTTTGACTCTTCTGGTATTTCTATTTCAATGTTCAAATTATTTAGTTCTGCATTAATAAACTGATGATAATTAATAATTGTGAAGTTCTCAAATGGGAACTCTTCATCGACTCTATTCAATTTGTCATGAATAAAGTTCTTAAGCGTAATGTTGAAGGTAAGTATGAGTATTCTAGGATTATTGTTACGTTCCAGTGCCCTCTTGTATGATTGCACTGCTCTTGCTGCTAATACTGTTGTCTTCCCAGAACCAAACACACCTCTAACTCTTTGCTCTAGTCGTGTAGAGTAAATGATTTCCTTTTGCTTATCAGAATAATTGTATGGAACTCCTTGGTTTTTCATATGAAGAGGTGGGGATAGTAGCCGTGAGAAATTATCATACAGTGCATCAGTAAAGAATTGTGACGGATTATTCGAGATTAGATAACGATTCTTAAGAATTTGGGTGAAGTGTTCTCTGTCAAGTGAGTCATATCCCAGAAAATCCATATTATAGTGAAGAAACGTTTGATATTTATTATCCTCTTCTTTATTCTTGTCTTTATATGGGTTTACCAGCATATCCTCAATGTCTTTCTGACTTGCACAATGGAAGTAAACAGCGCATGATACTATTCTGAAATGTCTAAAATCCTTGATCTTTTGATATAAAAGATCTTTTACATGTAAGTCATACAGGTTGCTTTTGTATTTTAGCACCTGGTCGATAGGTGATTTTACAACAGAATTATTAGGAATGAAAAACCACTTCTTTTTGTCATCTAATCTGAAGTTTGCAAGCTTCCAATCTTTTACTTCTATAATCATTACCCCATAACCTTTACGCATAATAAGAACGTCAGGACGATCACCATTGAGATATGGATTGAAAAATACCTTAAAAGAATCGTCCAAGACTTGATATAGGAAATTCAGCAAGGTTCGTTCTCCGTCTGTTGGTTGAACATTGAATTGTTTGATTTTTTCAATTGAAGGATAAAATATAGCCATATTGTCTTTTATTATGCCAATCGATGCGGTTCAACAAGTTCATAGGAAGCATAGTCAACCCAACAAGATAAGATTCTTATTTGCGTGACTGACTATGTTTTCTCGAATCTGATATTTATTGTAAAATTTCCCAGTTCAAAGCATTTATCTCTTCGTCGTCATGTTCTTCAAGATAATTTGCATACCAAAGAATGATATTGCATAATTCCAATGTCATACTTTGTAGAAGATATGGAGGATTACCTATGCTATCAAGAAACTCTGGGGTTTGACGAGAATTCTTTTTCTGTTCTTCATCGGCATTTTTGTTGTCTATATGCTCGTATGAAGCAGCTATCTCAATCAAACGATGAAAACTATCTTTTAAGACGTTTGGAAGAATATTAGTACTTTCAAAATGAATTCCCTTACCTGAAAGAATCAAACTACACCATGTAGTATTGATGCTTCCTCTTTTATCAACAAGTTTATCTGATAGTACATATTTCCCATCTTTCTTTTTGTTAGGTAGAATACCATTTTCTGCCATAGACGTGAATATGTATTCAATGCATTTTCGCACATTTGTCATCTTGTCATTGTATTCTTTGCCAGAATCGTTTAGCGCATGAATAGGCATCAACAATTCTTCCATATTGTTGGCAAGTTCGCTGTCAAGTCCACTTCTGTCAATGGCTTTAAATACATCTGGATAATAAATTAAGCGGATCTGCATTTCTGGCGACAACTTTGCTTTGTACGGAATGCGATGGAAAAGCATATCCCTATCTGTAGCCTTGCTATAGAATTTCTTTTCCTTCCAATCACCATCCCATTCTTCACGATTGTCAATGATTAGGTCATTGAGTTCCTCCTCACTACCTCCGGAGAGTACGAACCATGGAATAACTCGCTTTTGTTCTGCACAAATTTTTGTAATGGATGATAGTGCATGTACCAAAAAACGCTGAGCGTTATCATGGTCATCTTTTTTATATTTACACTTTGCGTCCAATATTATTGCAGACCAACGCTTAAAGTCCGAAACTAGAGCTTTCTCCGCCTCCTCCCAACAACTGAAAGGAACTAATTCCAGACCATACCGAGAAGCCTCAATCGGATAAAACTGAATGTTGTCTGGGTCGTCTTCAACCCATAACACTTGTATTAGATTTGTGTCCATATATAATATTTTTGTTGTGAGGTAGGCTATATTTTGCCTACCTCATATTAAACTCTTAGTACAAACTTGCTAAAGGCATCTTCAGCACGTAAGTGACCGTAAACTTCTTCTCTGGTGTAGAGACAATCTTCACATCACCACAATACTTGCGCATGATTTCTGCTATCTCGCCACCACCTATGCCGCCATGCCCATTCTGATTTAAAGCAGAAGAATAGCCATATTCCAATACCAAGTCGGAATCAACGTCAGAAGGCATCGGTGCGCCATTATTTGCCACCTCTATGATGAGGTTAAGCCCATCCGTGGTCCAATTTGTCTGAATCACGTTGTCTTGGCAGGTCGTATCTGTGAAGCCATGAGCACAAGCATTGGCAACAATATTGTCAAGCACCTGTTGCAAAGCTCTTTTCGGAAACCATGCGGCATTCACGGATTCTCCTTTATGGAAGAGTAGTTTCCCTGTCTTTTTGTCGAAAACATCCTTTGTGAAGCAGTTGGTTTCAAAGTCTTCCCACAGATGCTTAAATCTGAACTTTGAGTCTTGGTGCTCTCTCTCATATTCCTCGATGAAGGTCTGAGGTTCTATGATTTCGCATTTTCCCCAATCCTGCTCGTCTGACAATTTGGCTACTCTGTCGCATATTGTGCGTAATCTTGAGCGCAAAGTCTCCATAGCCTCGCCAACAGTCATTGTGCTGACCGAAGACAGCCTGTCCTTTGAGTTAAGACGACCATTGTGTTCTTGCATACAATACAGTAAAGAGCCAAACAGACTATCGAATGCAGAAACATTCTGCGACAAGGCATGTTTTCTCAAGCGTATGGAATGTCTGAAACCTTTCTCACGCATATCAACATACTGTTCCTGCAAGGTAAAATCCTTTAGGATTGTGTCTTGAACTTGTTTCTGCTGCTGCTCTACAGATGGAATGTCGAAACGTACCCAATCTCTCCATTTACTTGCTAAAGTCGCTTTGTGTTTCTTGCCATAAACAAGTCTCACTATTTGCTCTTGCACGGAATGACTCAGTATTTGAGAAGCAAGAAATCTTACATCGACTTGCGCTGTAGGCTTCAATACATACAAATTCTTAGGAACCAAGAAAATGGCATTATCAGCAGTGTAACCAACTGCCAGCTCTTTGTCTGAAACGGCAACTATCACAGCAGGACCATCAACGCGATAATAGCGTCTTAATCGTTCCGTATTTAACAAGGGCAAATCACTCACACTAAATTCGCCTTTAGAGAAAACTGTAGAAAGTTGATTTACGTTAACCACATGGTCGTCTATCGAGCACTCGTCAGACAGTATTGGTGCTGCTTCTGCTTCCGTGATTTCGCTTACAGGAGTTCCACTCTTGGGCTGACGAAGATAGTACGAAGGCAACAGAATGTCAGTATTCAGACTATCATACGAGAAGCGACGCATAACAGGACCTTCTTCACGCTCAGGCATATCAGCCATTTTGACTTCCTTCAGAAAAGTATCCACGTCAACAACTCTCTCGTCTGTTTTTTGACCGAGAGTCGTTGCGTCACACATAACAATCGTGTCGTGAGGCTTCTTGACAAAATGAAACAGAATATTGCCTGAAGGCAGTTGAACCAAGTCTTGAAGAGTTTTCTGCTCCTTGATGTACTGATGCAAGAAAGCTGTCTCGTCGCTAAGAACAGATTCTTTCGACACGCAGAATAGTATATCACCACCTTCCTTTACTATTCGATTGCAAGCTGCAAAGGATTCCTCAATCGAATATTCGCTAAATGAAGAATATTCAGCCAAAACAGCATCGAACATACCATCTGCCAAACCTGTCCACAAGCCTTCCTCGGATTCTGAATCTTTGTAGTATTCTATTTGTCGTCCGCAGGCATATGCACGTATGGCGGCATTTGCAAATCCTGAAGCAACAACCAAATAACATTGGTCTAAACCCACAAATTCACGACCATTGTCGGAAGTAGGAATAAAAATCCTGCCTTGTTTGTTATCTAACAGATAAGGTACCAATGAACTCCATTCCGTTGGCTCGTCAAAATCTAATCCCAAAATGGCGACAACGTTCAAATGCTCAAAAGCATAATCAAGAAAAACGTCGAAATTCTCTAAAAGGAAGGATTCTTCAGCCTCTGAAAGCAACCCACTCATATAGTAGCAGGTGTATTCTTTGTACTCTTTCACAACCTGTTCGTTTGCTTGTTTACCAGCGACCAACTGGTAAATATGTCCAACAAGTTGCTCGACAAAACAAAGGCGTTGCTGGTCTTCAGGTACAAAGAACTCAGTGAACTCACTCTGAGTCTTTTTCACAGCCTCTGTCTCAGATGCAAGGTTCTCATACTTGGCAACTATTGCCTCTACCTGAATGTACTTTTGTGTACGCATATCGTTCGTTTTTTGTTTGACTTTTATAACTTCGATGCAAAGGTATGTTGGAATAGCGAACCCTATGTTCGCAATTTACTGTATTTGTTATTTATCTTTGAAATCTTTTCAAAAATCTCATTTTGAATCTTCTTTGGTTCTAACACAAGAAGGTTTTCTCCGAAACTTGTAAGTTCCCGAATTAGTTCATAGTTGCGTTTGCAATCAATCCTTAGGAATATGCCTCCTTCAAGAAATGGATACTTATTACGTAGAGATTGTACTTCGTCTATTGGCAAGTTCCGTTGCGAATCGTGAATAGGCTTGGTCATTACATAGTCTTTAGAACTATCGCTAACCCAAAATTTAATATTGTGTACAGGACTATCATCTAAAACAGTGACACCGATAATGTCGTCAAACCATTCGTTGATATTTCCTTCATATTCCTTGTATTTATGTGAAGGAAGTGGTATGCATTTGTCAATTCTGTCAAGGCTGAAGTTAAGAAGCTTACCACCTTTCTCTGATTCTGCAAAAAGATACCATCTACGATTATACTCTTTCAATAAATAAGGATTTAGGTTGATTTGCAAGTCTTCATCAGGTTTTGAAAAGACATGATAATGCAGTTCTATTACTTGCTTTTGGGATATAGCCGTGAACAATTCTCCGAACAGATTTGAATTCTCCAATGGATTTTTGGTAAATGATATTATCTGCTTCTCTTTATTATTTCCAAGTCCCAATCTAAGCCCCTCTAATCTATCGAGATTGGGTAAACCGTCAAATTGTCCCAACATAGAAAGAGCCTCTCTCAGTAGATACTCTTCGTCATCGGACATCTCTTTTTTGAATATAGAGAAAGCCGGATTTGCATAACGTAAACATCGTTTGGAATATGTCTTATGTGTATCAGAATTATAACTTGCTACAGAATATCTTTCTATCTCAACCATAAATGGCCCTTCATATTCAAGATAATTGATATCCTTTTCAATAGTACGCCTGCCCACACCATCTGTATCAGGGTACATGTCAGATAGTCTCTTGCAAACCTCTTCTGTAAGGTCGTCAAGCGAATAGTTATGATACCGACTGCTGAGCAGCTCGTCAAGTATCTTGTATCGAGTCATTGCATTTTTATTTGTTGGCATACGAATTGATTTTACTTAAAGACATTTTTAATTCAGCCCGAATATTGTTCAATCATTGTTATCTTCTATATTCGGCAGGTAATCACTTGCTTTAGCCTGTGATATAACGCCATGCCCCAGTTTTGACTCCAACTGTGTGCGTGCGGCTTTCGCCACGCTACCGCCATCCTTAGCCACCTGCTTCTGCTGATGAAATCCATTAGGATTGCGCTGTTTAGACAACTCCGTAGCAGATGCCTCTGCAAGCATATTGAGGGCTATCTCCATGTTGGTCATGTTGTCACGCAGACTCTCTTTCTTCAGACCTTTGAAACTCTTGTACTGTTTGGTTGTCATTCCACTCCACTCGCGAGTGATGATGTCGGTGAGAGAAGCATATTGCAGACCTTGCTGAACGCCCGTACGCTCCCATTCGTCGGTGAGTTCTTTCCTGATTTCTATAGACTTGATGCGTTGGTTTATCCAAGCATCAGAATATCCCAAACGCTTGTAGTCAACGATGGCCTGGTCTATGCTTTTTTCCGGATCCTGCATCTGTTCCAAACGAGTGCTTGCTACCTGTGCCATCCAAACCTTGAAAGGCTCTGCCTTTGGTGAAGGAATCGACTGAATAATGCGGAAAAGCTGCTCAGTATCAGCAACGTCTGTCATGCGCAATTTGCCGTCTGAGGCACGAAGTTTCAAACGGTTACAATTTGTAACCGTTTGATTGCCTTCTTTTACAAGCCTGTGTTTCAATACTTTCCAGTAGTTTCGCGCATGCTCAGTATCTGGTTGTTCCGTCAGCACACCGCACACATCCACAATGGAGAAATACCATTTTTCCTCCTTGTCGTCCCATACGGTACGCACCTTCTTTTCTTCAAACAGTTGAAGAGATTCCTTCTTCGTCATATTCTTTTTTCCTATTTCATTATCTTGATTGTCAATCAATATTATCTTCTCTAAGAAGATCTGTCACCTCTACTTCAAGCAATTTTGAAATTTTCATCAGACTGCCCAAGTCAGGCTGACAGGTGTTTGTGCACCATTTTGATATGGTGGTCTTGTCCTTTCCCAGTTGTTCGCCAAGCCATTTGTTAGTCTTCTTCTTTTCTGCAAGGACCACTTTTAGCCTGTTCAATTCTCTATTTGCCATATTCATATATATGTTTTGCTTACAAAGGTAGCTATAAAACACAACAATCGAGCAGAAAGCATCTAATATTTTATGTTTATCTACCAATTTGGTGAGAAAAGTTCACTTTTAAAAAGAATACTCCTCCGTTTGTGATAACACATAAATCTGAACAAAGCTCACTCACTCCTCTCTTGATTTTCCTATTTTTCCCTACTTTTACCTATCATCATAAGCATCCATATTTGTACCATATAAATATAACACGTTGATATTCAGTGGTGATAATCTTTGAGGAGGTGAAGTAAAGACTGATAAATAAACTATACATGCAAAAGGGAGGGCGTTTGCCATACCCTTTTTTAGCTTTTTAATAAGAACTTATTAAACAATAGTTCTTTAAAATTTGAGTATATGGCTACGCGGTCTTAGGCTGCCAGCCAATGAGTTCTTTGACAATATTACTAATTAAAGTTCGGTTCGGTCTGCATCGGGACATGTCGAAAATTAATTTCG
>ERZ1026878.164-NODE-164-length-55646-cov-15.592614_pt1 | contig 55646 bp, 35 predicted proteins | sample MGYA00380169_ERZ1026878 | MGnify/ENA primary metagenome ERZ1026878 (study PRJEB33269, sample SAMEA4719805) | human gut metagenome | biome: human-associated habitat; feature: organic feature; material: feces | place: Cameroon | collected 2013-10 ...
GCACGTTGCACAAGCAAAAAAATCCGTGCAATCGGTGTGATCCGTGAGCGATAATGTCAGAATGGTTTCACCGGACAGTTCCCTTTGCCAGAATGACAAACAAGTTGAGATAATAACAAAGATGATATTTGAACTTTGTTATATAGAAGCAATATAACTAAATAATAGCTGCATCTTATCCCGACGCGAGACGCGTCGCTCCCATTAGAGCTTGCGTTTCGGGTTAAGGGAGCAGCATTATGTAATGTGTTACGGTTGCGTTTAGACTTCTTGTGTTACCTTGTGTTTTGCCACATAGCAATGTGTTTTTATGGCATAGGGAGAGCGAATTTCGGGCATAGGGAGAGCGGACTTTCTGTTGCTCCGACACTTTTTTCGGGCTCCCTATACCGTAATTCTCTGCCGGCACCCATCACAACACGCCTGCATATACGATGGGGTGCAGGTAGGGCTGGTGTACAAATGGGCTGACGCCGTAGCGCTACAAATAGTAACGCTACGGCGTCAGCCCATTAACATATTAGCCCGTTGTCACATTAGCACATGCTCAATCGCGCGCCCCCTTCAGCACCTCGGCGCATCTTTCCATCAGCCATTTCGGGGTGGAAGTGGCGCCACAGATGCCCACACTGCGTGCACCCTCAAACCACTCGGGGCGTATGGCCTCGGGAGTGTCTACAAGATAAGTGCGCGGGTTCACCTTGCGACAAGCCTCGTGCAGCACACGTCCGTTAGAACTTTTGAGTCCGCACACAAACACTATTACGTCGTGGCGTGAGGCAAAGGCGCGAATGTTTGGCAAGCGGTTGGCCACCTGACGACAAATGGTGTCGAAGTAGCGAAAATCTTCAACCCGTTCCATGTGCGCTGTAATATAGTCCACAATCTGCCGGAACACCTCAAGCGGTTTGGTAGTTTGAGAGAACAAGGCCACGGGGCGCGAAAAATCTATCTGCGCCGCCTCCTCCACACTCTCTATCACCAGCGCCTCGCCATTAGTCTGTCCCACGAGACCAAGCACCTCGGCATGTCCGCGTTTACCGTAGATAACGATTTGCGGGTGCGGATTTTCGGTATACACCTTTTTGATACGCCGTTGCAGTTGCAGTACCACCGGACAGGTGGCATCTATGATGCAGATGCCTCGCTCACGTGCCAGTTCGTAGGTGGCAGGAGGCTCGCCATGTGCACGCAGCAGCACCTTAGTGCCTTGTGGCAGGTGGTTGAGCGCCTCGTGGTCGATGGTTTGCAAACCGGCCTTTCGCAATCGCTCGCATTCGCTGCCATTATGCACAATATCGCCCAAGCAGCAGAGCGCTGCCGACTGGGCCAATTCTTCTTCGGCCTTGCGTATGGCCGTTGTTACACCGAAGCAAAATCCTGATGATTCATCTATCTCTATGTGCATGGAGGGGGTATGGGGTTATGAGGTTATGGGGTTAGGGGGTTAAAAAGTTACTTTTATCTTTCTGAGCTATGCCTCGACCGTACATCTGCGAGCGCAGCCGCTACGGCGTCAGCCCATTGTGGCATATTGCCATATTATTATATAACCGAAGTCAATCACTTACTCAAGTTCCTGATTAAACAAGTGCGGGCTGAAGGCCCAATGGAGCACATAGCCCAGGGCAAGCGAAGCGACACCCTGGGTATCGCGTGTTGGAGCAGTCGCGCCCTGAAAGGGCAAAAGCTTTAAGTCATGCCGCAATTATTGCACAAGATACACATACACTTCAGCCCGCCTTGGCCAAATCCGCAGCCCTTCACTTAAAGTCCACCGGTATCGTAATCTTAACAGGTGTGGGGTCGCCCTTGTCATCTGTGCCAGGTTTCCATTTAGGCATACGTTTTAGTGCGTCCATGGCAGCCTTGTATATTTTAGCGTCAAAGGCATTCTTCACCTCAAGGTCGGTAGTATGGCCCTTTTCGTCCACAATAAAGCAAATCGTGACAGAGCCCTTTTCATTGCGGTCAATACACTCCTGCGGATAAACGATGTGCTGGTCGAGCCAGCGCATAAAGGCACGCAGTCCGCCCGGAAACTCAGGCATCTGCGACACCTGTTCGGTAGGCACAATCTTTTCCTTGGCTATGGGCAGCGACTTGTCGTGAATGCCCGTAGTGTCCACAATCGGTGTGGTAATAACCTGCTGCTCGGGGTCGTAGTCTATGGGGCCGTCCTGTCCGATGGTTTCGAGCGGAGGCAGTCCGTCAACAATCTTTGGCCTTGCCGACTTGGCACCCGGTGCCGTGCGCACCGTGGGAGCCTGGCGCGCTGTGGCCAGAAACTTCACCTTGTAGCCCTCCTTCAGTTCGGCAGGCTTTTTGGCAAAAGCGTCCTCGGCCTCCTTCATGCCGCGCATAGCCATTATGTGTGCATAGAGGGCCAGCGACCCCTGTGCACCCAGCAAGGCGCCCAAGGTGCCGAGCACAATGATGAGCACACGCCGGTAGCGGGCGCCCGTCTGCTCGCGCAGCTTGTAGGCGCCATACGCTTTGTTGCGGCCCTCAAACACCATGTCGCACCATTCCTTTGAATATATGTCTGACGAATGCACTGTTGTTGCCTCCTATTCGTTATTGTTCAGTCGGCGAAGTTACTGAAATCTGCGCGCAACGCAAAACGATAGATTAAAAGACTTGTGTCGTGTAATGATAATATGTATTAAAAAGTCTGCATCACCCCCTGGCACGCAGCCCAACAGCAACCTGTGCAGCGGGGCTGATTGGCTTCCGTCTTGCCTATGCAATGTGATGCTTTTATTGATGCTTGCCTATGCAATAGGAATAAATTACCCTTATTTTGTCTATGCAATAGGAATAAATTGCTCTTATTTTGCCTATGCAATAGGAAAATAGTTGCCTTTGCACTATACATTGACGAAGTCGGGTGATACATTGCTGTCCGGCCAAACGCCTAAGCATTACTATGTGGTGCTTAGGCGTTTGGCCGGACAGCAATATATCGTTATCTACAACTTGAAAAACGTCAATATCGCTACGGCATCAGCCATAAGCTGCACGTCAGCATGCCTCGCGCGCTTTGCAAGCCTTATTTATTCTTTCGTCTCACATTAAACTTGATGCCCCCAGCTTTGCCAGCGTGGTACGCCATGTCGCTTTTGCCGTAGTGCGTCAGTTTGTACACTTTGAGCATTTCCCCCTCGGCAAACAAGTCGCAGTAGAAGGTGTCTCCCACGCTGAGTTGCGCATTACGGCTCCTTGTCACCTCAAACATATTGTTACCCAAACACCGGAACGTACAGCTGCGGTCGGGCAGCCAGCGCACTATCACCTCGTCGCCAACCTGCAATTCGTTAGACAGGCATGCCTTGCTGAAAAACATTTCGCTCTGCGATGCAATCGTATGTCCCCCCTTACAGAAATACCCCCCCGGTTGCAAAAATCTGCAAAATCGTCAAATCCCAAGAATTTAGCGATCACGTTCAGCGTATTTTTGCTGGGTTTGCTTTCCTGGTCGTGAATATACCCCCACATGCGTTTGAGTGTGGTAGTACTGATATATTCGTGGCATTCGGCAAGCAGCAGTTTGTTCAGATACGCAAAGTCGTGGTTGCGTTTCATTTTAAGCCCGGTCCTTTCCTCTAAGGCATGTAGCAGTTTATCTTTCATTTTAGCAAAAATTCAGTGTCTCTATGGGCTGCAAAAGTAGAAACCTCTCCCGTACCCATTGTTTGGCGGCGTGTTCCTCACCCATTTGTTATGCAAAAGTAGCAATTTATTCGTACAAAAAGCATACGAGTCTTAAATAGGACAAATAGGACAATACAGGGTAAGACGGAAGTGTCGTATATTTGCGAACGGATATAGGAATTGGCAAAAAACTTCTATATTGTCATTCCAAAATACTAAATACAATAACTACATTAAAACAAAAATGCTATGGAAGTAAATGTTGTTCAATTCTTCCACCCTGGTGGTGAACATGGTATTGATGATGAAAAAGCCATGGTGAAGCATTGGAATAAAGGTGCACATCAACGCAAGTTCTTAAAAGCCAAAGGAAGGTATGTAGTTGATTCGAAGCATGGCATATTGTCAGATGTCACGCCGTTGCTATTCAGAGGTGAATGGGAACCGGACTCTCGCGTGACCTATGTGTTCGATAATGATAGCGATTTGTGGCCGAAATACCAGCATGAACCATTTTTGAAACTTGGTCGCAAGTTCAAAAGCGCTAAGTTGTCTTGCTCTGATATGCTTGATGAGCAAGAAAAAGATGCGGACGAAAAAGGCTGTTGTGTAGCAGGCTGCGGTGATGATGCTTGTCAAAATACAGATCCTTTTGTTTTCTCTGATGCATTTTATTATAGTTTGTGCAAACAACTGAAGAACTCAAAAAATAGTGAAGATGGTGAGGTTACTACGTGGTTATCCAAACTCGCCATTGGAAGTCTGATTCTTTTTGGTTCAAAGGTAACAGGTGAGAGTGGCGAAAATGCATTTGCGCTCGACACGGTGTTTGTGGTCGCAAAATTGTGTACATATACTATGGAGACCTATAAAGAGGAATTAGATGATTTTGTGCCGCAACACTATGGCTATATAATGGGATTCGATCATATTTTGGGACATTCAACCAAGTTGCCCCTCACGTGCTATAAAGGAGCTACACCAGAAGAACCTGTTGCAGGCATGTACAGTTTTGTGCCTTGTCAGACGGCTGACGTTGAAGGCAAGTCTTTCAGAAAGGTCTTGATAAAGGAAACTGATGGCTTATCTGATTTTATTAACGTGAACAACACGCGTGGTGCGAGGGGTGTAGCACTTGTGTCAGTAGAGCGAGCACGAGAGGTGTGGACCCGTGTCTGCGAAATTGTTAAGACTCAGGGTTGCCTTCAAGGTGTAGACTTTAGGTATGAAGTCATATAAACTTATAAGTAAATAATCCAAACTACAAATCTTTAATTAATTAACTAAAAACTTACTCGTATGAAAACACTTAAATCATTCATTCTGTTTCTAGTGACAGTTTGTCTCGCTTCTTGTGGAGGTTCAGGTTTAAAACCTACATCAAACAAAATCCAAGGTCCACTTGGTAAATTCTTTGAGGTTGTTGATCGAAATTATAGCCTTAAGGATGGTCAAGTTGCTATTGAATTTAAAAGAATTGCAGAGGGTGGTCCTAAAGATGCGTCTTGGTCATCAAGTCCTACTTTTACAGTGGAATTGCTGGATGCCGATGGAAATGTTGTAGCTTCAGATGAAACGGATGTGGTGTTTGATGAAGATCCGCTTGAGGGTGTTTTTTCACTTGGTAAGGATGAGACGAAAACAATTGCTTTTAAGTTTGATGAAACTAAAGGGGCTGTTAGTTTTAAGGTGTCAAGCAAGTGGGATGAATCTAAAGAAAATTCATCTGACGAGTCAGCTCAAACGGGTGGTAGTAGTTCTGATGAAACGACTTCAAACGCAACAGGTATGCAACCATCTGACATTATTCTGCCTAGTCAATTGAAAGGCGTAGTAGAGGTGTTAAATGGCGAAAGTGGACGTATAACTGTTAATGAGGGCATTGGGGGTATTCCTAATATTGAACTCACATTTAAGTTGTTGAAAAAGACGGGAACTTCTTCAATGGAAAATCCTTATGGACAGGTGTTCATTTATGGTGTACCTCAAGACAAAAATGGGCGTGCTATTTCTGAAATTATGCCAAACTATGGTGAATGGCGTCCTAATGATAGTGATGGTGATAAATTTAAGGAGTTCCTAAAGGGGGATGTAGATGGCACGATTACACTCTCTTTTTCAGGAACGTCGCCTGAGTTTGATAAAAAATGCGACAATGAAAATGGTTGCAAGAAGATAGCCAAGTTTAAGTTGTCATTTAATCGTAGTAACTAAAGCGATATGTCTTATTAAAATTTTTAGGTATGAAAAGAATATTATATATTTTGTGCTGTTGCGTTTCGCTCTTGTTTCTTTCGTGTAGCAAAACTGCCGTTGTGAATGATACGATTAGTGCATATGAGGAGGCCACTAAGAAGGTTGAGGCTGCTTCAAATCAGGACGAATATAATAGCATAAACGATCAACTTTTGGCGAAACTTTACACTATAACTCAAGAGTATCCAGATTACCAAGATGTACTGACAAAAGCAGTGGCTGATGATGAAATCAACGAAAGATTATCAAAGGCAGTTAGCTCCTATCGTGATGCTTTGTCCAAAAAGGCTGGTATGAGTTATATGTTTATGACTATTGCTAATTTTGAGAATGCAGAGAAAATGGGAGGAAAGTCTTCCGATTCAGATGATTAAAAAAATTATGAGAACGGGAGTGTAAACAAACCTCTTAAGTTGCGTTTGCCTCCCATCTCTTCTAAAAAAAGATAGATATGAAATTATATAGAATTGCAATAGTTGCTTTATTTGGTGTTTTCGCCTCCTTACAAACAGTTAAGGCACAAAGTGTCGATGAGAAACTGGATAAGGCGTTTCAAATTGTCACATCATCGACCCCAATAGACAAACAAACAGCACAAGGGGTTATAGATATGATAGCCCCTCTACATGATCAACTCGATGATGCCTCAGATGCACAAAAAACCAAATATACTTTCTGTCGAATGGTGGCAGGGCATTATGCAGGGGATGGAACCCCAGAAGATTTCTATTGGGGGTACCAAGCTGCCGATACATTGTCATGTCCAAGCGATAGTGTTATGTGGTACAAGGCTATGTCTATAGCCCAATATCATAATTTGACTTTGTTTTCAAGATTTGTTGAAAGTGGCGCAGTGAAGCTTGTAAATCCAGGTCGTGTAGCACAATTAGCCTATAATGATGCTGTGATTTATGAGTATGGGTTGGGTGATGAAAATAATGTGCCAGATAAGAAGCAAGCTATGGCCATGTATAAATTGGCTGCTTCAAAGACAGGACGTTATGCCCAATTGGCTAAAAATGCTCTCAATGATTTTAAGTTAGGTAAAGCCAAGTTTAAGAAACCTGTTTCTCGGAATGCTATATCAGGTGTTATGAACAAACACATGGTTGGACAAACAGTAAATGGTGAAGGAAATACTGTTGTTGTAGATATGATTTTTGATTGTCCTCTAGCAGACAAGAGCGACATGCAGAATCTTCGTGACAAAATAAAGTTTTCTCCTTACTTGTTGACACTTACTTATGTCCCTACGCCAAGTGCGTATGTTCGTGAAAACTATTGGTGGGAGAAAGAAGGTCTGACAGTAGTAATGGAACAATTGTCGCCTCGTGGATTTTGTTGCCATGCGAAACTTGAGGGTAATAAAATATTTGCATATGTGCCTACCCAAAATTTATCTTCATTATGTAATAGTAGAGGACGCATGTTTTTGCCTAAATACCCAGGTCAGAGAGAAACAGGTGCATTGGGTAAATGGGTAGTTGTAGCAACTGTTAAAGACGATGATAGAGCTACTTTGTCTATTACAGATCCAGCATTGAAACGTGCATTTGGAACGTCATGTAATCTTCGATTTTGGAAATATGAAGGCAAAGATCGTCCAGATTATAAGTGCGTAAAAACAGATATGTCAACAGCGTTGCACAAGAAAAGGCTAACCGATATGTCTTCGTTGTTAAAATACAGTGTGGAATAAGTATAAATGTAAAGCTCACGTTTATAATCAATGAATTAGCAAAGGGTAAACGAACGTTTTAATTTCGAAGATTGATAGTATCCTCCTTAATGCCTTTTCGAAATGGCTAAGGGCATTATGTATATCCCCTATTATTAACAACAAATAAAATCTCAAAATTATGCATTACGAAGACATAGACATTCCTTCTGAAGAACAAGGGAAATATCGCTCGGTTATAACTGGTGGCGGACATAAAGGCATAGCCACACGTGTTTACTACAATGACGATGGGTCAATAAATGAAAAAGAGACCTATAATCCGAATTATTTAAGGAAATTAGAAGAAAGTCGCAGGCCTAAGGAAAAGCCCGTGAATGAGGTAAGGCAAAAGGTAAAACCCTCAAAAAAAGTAGAAGAATCTGCAGAAAGCTCTAGAAGCGACTCTGATAGCGACTGGTTCACAAAAATATTGTGGTTCCCTTTCAAGTTAGTATGGTGGATAGTAAAAGCTATTTGGTGGATAATAAAGCAAGTACTTAAAATAGTGCTATCTTGCATGTTCCTTGGGTGGCTCGCTGATGCGATGGCCCTTGGCAGTGATGATAACTAACATAGCTGATACCCCTCGGCGTATAGCAGGAAATAAGGAACGATTATAAGACTTAAAAAGAAAATGGAATGGGACTTCTGCCTTGCTGCTGTGTAAATGGTAGCAATAAAGCGGAAGTTCCATTTCTGCTTAATATAAGATGGCTCTCAAGGTTATATTATAAACAGGTGTTCAACCAATCAAACAATTTTATATGTTAACATTCATATTGATGGTAGTAGCAGGCATCGTGCTGTTTGTGGTATTGGGCGTATTGGGTTGGCTGGGGACAGCAATAGATGCTGTGTTCAGTTTGCTGACGGAGGGGGTTGGTAATTGCTTTGGGTGTGTGATAGAATTGGTGCTCATGTTGGTGGTGCTGGGCCTTATTATATCGGCCATTAGCTTGATATTGTGATGGCGAGCAGCTTGTGTGACGTGAAATCAATGAGTTATGTTATTTTATTTTATAGAGTGACGCATTGACTAAGTTAGGAAAGCCGCTTACCGCGCGAACATAAGAACACAAGTTTACATAAGAAACACACAAGGCCGCTGCGCGGCTGACGGCCACGGAATAACGTCCGGGTGGCCTCAAGAGACATAAGGGCTGACGCCATAGCGTGCCCTGGCAGCCGCTAACGCGGAGAACATAAGGACAAAAGAACATAAGAACAGAATACGTTTGTGTTAGCCGCTTACCGCGGGAACATAAGAACATAAGCTACATAAGAAACATAATTTGCGTCCGGTGAAACGTAACCATAGAATGATTCAAGCACCAAACGCTACCACCAAACGCAAGCACTAATGGGGGCGACGCGTCCCGCGTCGGGATTTTTAAGGCAAAAGTTCACAGACATGCGTGTTATTAGCGCTGTCTGTGAGCCTTTATTGGGTGTATGAACCTTTGCCTTAACGCGGGACGCGTCGCCCCCATTAGTGCTTGCGTTTGGTGGTAGCGTTTGGTGCTTGAGTCCGTTCGCATATTTACGTTTTACCGCATAGCAATAATTTATAAGAGGGCAAAGACGAAAAAGTTGCACTTGGGACCTTTACCATACTACAAAAACTTTACTTGCCGAGTATCTTACATCTTACACTAATACACTGCAACTCATTGACTATCAATGCTTTGCTTAGTGTAAGATGCTGCCAAATCCACCTACACAAACCTACACGCATCCTACACACCCCACATGCTGCCACACGGTACAAGCACGGGAGGAAGATATCACGGCATAGGGGAACAGAAAAGTCTGTTGCTCCGACAGATTTCTCTACGTCTCCGTGGCGTAAATCCCACCGCATACGTCCAAACCGGCTGCGAGGCAGCGGGGTGAGGTGTGTAAGATGTGTGCAGGGGAGTGTAAGATGCTTTGAAATCATCTTACACTCTTGAAACCTCTGTATATCAACTTGTTACGCACAAAAAGTGTAAGATGGCAGTAAAAACACATGTACTCTTTTACAAGAGGGATGACGGGGAGTGGACAAATATTTGTGTACAAATTGTACACTTTTTTTGTTGAGTACAATGCCTCGGTGTTACCTTTGTAGCACTTTACTTTTGTATCAAAATCAAATTGTAAGTAGGTGTTCAAAATTATTTTTACATTGAAAGTGCATTATCGGGGTGCAGATGTTTCCTTCGGGTGAGGGTTTCTGTCCCCCGATAACGGGGGAACCGAAGGGGGTCATAGCGGGCTATGTGACCGAGGCCGAAGGGAACAGATGCGCCTCGAGAATGTGCTTTCAATGTGAAAATGACACCTACTGACCATATAAAATAATTTTGAACACCTACTTATAGACTACCATGAAACGAATGCTTAACAGAATGCTGTGCTATGCCGATGCCATTGTGAAACGTGGCGTTGACAAACTGATAGACGCTATCGCGCATAGCGTGGAACTACAAACTAAAAACGCTGAGACTCAAGCTCAAAACGCTACCCCTAATGGGGGCGACGCGTCCCGCGTCGGAAAAATATACAGCTATTATTTATTAGTAGAATTCGTATTTCCCTACATTCTCTATTCCGCGGGACGCGTCGCCCCCATTAGTGTTTGCGTTTTTTGGCAGCGCGTTTTTAAGCAACTTAAAAATGCCTCAAAATGGTCTCGCCAAAAGGTCTGTTTTGAACGCTCTGCCTGTAAGGGCAAAAGCATTACTATACTATGTGCTTTGGAGTTTTATCAGGCAATAATAATATCCATACTTCACCATTCTTATGCGCGTTTTATTTCCCCCCTCTTACCTCGCCAAGCAGGCGCTGCAGGCGTTGCAGCAGTTTGGGGCGCTCCTTGGCAATGTCGGTTTGCTCGTAGGCGCTCTTGCTCAGGTCGTAGAGCTGCGGGGTGGGGCGGTAGCCCGTTTCAATCTTTGGCCCCCAGGTAATCATGGGACCGCCGTCGGATGGCGAAATGTATTTGTAGTGCTGCGTGCGCAACGTCAGACTGCGGTTGCTGGCCATGCTTATGGCATAATCGCGCGGACGGGTGTCGCGGCCCAACCAAGTGGAGATGTGGTTCTGGCTGTCGTGTGCCTCGGCGGGCTGGAGTGCAACATCGGACAGTGAGGCCAATGAGGCCGGCATGTCGATGAGCGAGCCAAGGGCGTCGCTTGTCATGCCTTGGGCCGCCCCCTCGGGCCAATAAACGATGAAGGGTACAGCCGAACCACCCTCGTAGGCACTGTATTTGCCGCTGCGGTAGGGGCCGCTCGGCTTGTGGGTGCCGCAAAGCTCGATGGCGCGGTCCTGGTAGCCGTCGTCGAGCACAGGGCCGTTGTCGCTTGTGATGATGATGAGCGTGTTGCGGTTGATGCCGCGCTGACGCAGTGCATCGGTAATCTGGCGCACAGTCCAGTCAAACTGCATGATGGCCTCGCCGCGCAGCCCCATCACACTTTTGCCTCGGAAACGCTCGTGAGGCATACGTGGCACATGCACGTCGTTGGTGCACAAGTACATAAAGAAAGGGGTGGCGCGGTGTGAGTCGATAAAGCCAATGGCGTGGCTCACAATGCTGTCGGCAATGCTCTCGTCGCGCCACAGAGCGCGGCCGCCGCCCTTCATGTAGCCAATGCGCGATATGCCGTTGACGATGCTCATGTCGTGGCCGTGGCTGGGCCGCAGTTTGGTGAGCAGTTCGGGATTGCTGCGTCCCGTGGGTTCGCCCTCGAAGTTGTGCTGGTAACTCACGCTGATGGGGGCAGAGGCGTCGTAGTTGGCCACGTGGCCATTTTCGATGTACACACAGGGCACGCGGTCGGCGGTGGCCGCCATGATGTAGTGGTAGTCAAAACCGAGGTCGCGTGGTGTGAGGTCGATGGTGCCGTTCCAGTCCTGTGCGGCCGTGCGGCTGTCCAGTCCCAAGTGCCATTTGCCTATGGCGGCAGTGGCGTAGCCAGCGCGGTGCATGAGGTCGGCCACGGTGGTTTGACCAGGCTTTATAATCATGCCGGCATTGCCCGCTGCCACATCGGTGCCGGTGCGGCGAAAGGGGTATTCGCCAGTGAGCAGGGCGTAGCGCGAAGGGGTGGACGTGGAGGCGCAGGCGTGCATGTTGGTCATGCGCACCCCGTTGGCGGCCAAACTGTCGACGGTGGGGGTGCTCACCCGTGTGGCGCCATAGCAGGACAGGTCGCCATAGCCAAGGTCGTCGGCCACGAGTACAATGATGTTGGGTTTGAGTTGCTGTGCAGCGGCACACAAGGGGAGGGCTGCCAGCAAGCTTGTAAGTGGTTTCAGCATAATTGGACGCAGAAATAAGTATAGCCCAAAAGTACAAATAAATAGGCATAATGGGTGCATACACGCCCGAAAATTGTACCTTTGCAAAAGTAAGACATTAAAAAACATACAGATATGAGTACGCTCGAAAAGATTTTTGCAGAGAAACTGCTTAATGTAAAGGCTATTAAGTTGCAACCCGAACAGCCCTTCACTTGGGCCAGTGGCTGGAAGTCGCCTTTCTATTGCGACAACCGCAAAACTTTGGCATTCCCCGCTTTGCGCAGCTTTGTCAAGTTGGAGTTGAGCCGCATCGTGGCAGAAAAGTATCCTGAGGCCGACGCCATTGCGGGTGTGGCCACGGGTGCCATAGCCCAGGGTGCATTGGTGGCCGATGCACTTGGTTTGCCGTTTGCCTATGTGCGTTCGAAACCCAAAGACCACGGTATGACAAACCTGATTGAGGGTGACCTGCAGAAGGGCATGAAGGTGGTTGTGATAGAGGATCTCATCTCGACCGGCGGTAGCAGTTTGAAGGCTGTTGAGGCTTTGCGCCAGCATGGTTGCGAGGTGATAGGCATGGTGGCCAGCTACACCTATGGTTTCCCCGTGGCCGAAGAGGCTTTCAAGGCAGCTAACGTGGAACTTACCACGCTCACTAACTACGAGGCAGTGGTTGAGGTGGCTCTCGGCACCGGCTATATCAAGCAGGAGCACGTGGCCATGTTGCACGAGTGGCGCGCCAACCCCAGCGAATGGGGAAAGTAAGGCGCTTGGGGTGCAGAAGCGCGCTGATGTGCTAACATGTAAATGTGCAGATGCTCCTTTAACGCTCTGATATAATAATATAAATGTGCAGATGAAATGCGCTTGTAAACGTCATGCCATCTGCACATTTAATAATTTTACGAATTCACCATGAAACGATTTCTACTCATTATAGCCAGCCTGTTTGTGGGTGGCATATTCCTTGGCGGCTCGAAGGCTGTGGCGCAAAATGCCCAGCAGCTCACGCTCGAGGACATCACAGGCGGCAAGTATAACCCGCAATATGTGTATGGCGTAAATCCGATGAAGGACGGCGAAAGCTATACGCAACTTTCTGATGACAGCAAACGCATCATACGCCGTTCCTTCAAAACGGGTAAGGAAATTGAAGTGCTGTTTGACGCCGACCAGGCACGGGGCGATGCCAAACTGAAGGCCATTGACGGCTACATCATGTCGCCCGACGAACGCCGCATATTGCTGCGTACGCAAACTAAACCCATTTACCGCCGCTCATACACTGCCGAATATTACATATATGATGTGCAGAACAAGAAGTATGAACCTTTGTCGGACGGCGGACCGCAGCAAATGCCCCTTTTCTCGCCCGATGGCAATGTCATAGCCTTTGTGCGCAACAACAACCTGTTCCTTGTAAAGCTGCTCTTTGGCAATGCCGAGAGCCAGGTGACGAAGGACGGCAAATTTAACGAGGTGATAAATGGTCTGCCCGACTGGGTGAACGAGGAGGAGTTTACCACAGCCCGCTCGTTCGACTTTTCGAGCGACTCGCAGATGCTTGCCTGGGTGCGCTACGACGAGAGCAAGGTGCCCGTTTACAGCATTCAGGAGTTTAAGGGCGCTTATCCCACCCGTCAGGAGTATGACGAATATCCTGGTGCCTACAACTACAAATATCCTGTGGCCGGCGCCAAGAACAGTGATGTGACGGTGATGACCTTCGACATCAAGAACCGCGTAACCCGCACACTCAAACTCCCGCTCGACTCCGACGGCTATGTGCCACGCATACACTTTACGAGCGACCCCGCCAAACTGGCTGTGGTCACCCTCAACCGCCATCAAAACCGCATGGACATCTACATGGCCAATCCGCGCAGCACAGAGTGCAAACTGGCTGTGCGCGAGGAAAATGCCAAGTATGTGCCCGAGACCGCTTACGGCAGTCTCAAGTTCTATGGCGACCACTTTGGCTACATCAGCGACCGCTCGGGTTATAAGCACATTTACTGGTACAACCTCAATGGCAAACTTGAGCGTCAGGTGACCAAGGGCAACTACGACGTGTTGGCCTTCTATGGCTATGATGCGCAGAGCGGCCGCTTCTACTACGCGTCGCACCAGGAGAGCCCGTTGCGCACCGCCGTCTATTCGATAGACAAGGGTGGCAAGGAGCGCAAGCTCTCAACCGAGGTTGGCACAAACAATGCCACCTTCAGCACCTCGATGAAGTATTTCCTCAATATCTATTCATCGGCCACCCAGCCCCCTGTAACCACCCTGCGCGATGCTGCCAACGGCAAGGTTATATCGACCATGGTTGACAACAAGGCGCTGAAGGATAATGTGACACCGCTGCTGGGGCAGAAGGAGTTCTTCACCTTCAAAACCTCGGAGGGCGTGGAGCTGAATGGCTGGATGATAAAGCCCCGCAACTTTGATGCCTCAAAGAAGTACCCCGTCATCATGTACCAGTACTCGGGTCCTGGCTCGCAGGAGGTGACCGACTCATGGAACATGGGTTTCTACCCCGGCGGACAGTGGGAGAGCTACATGGCCAACCAGGGTTTTGTGTTTGTGTGTGTAGACGGACGCGGCACAGGTTCGCGTGGTGCCGACTTTGAAAAGTGCACCTACCTCAACCTTGGCGACAAGGAGTCGAAAGACCAAGTGGAGGCCGCACTTTACCTTGGCTCACTGCCTTATGTTGACAAGGACCGCATAGCCATCTGGGGCTGGAGCTTTGGTGGTTTTAACACCCTGATGTCGATGAGCGAAGGCCGCAAGGTGTTCCGCGCCGGTGTGGCTGTGGCCGCTCCAAGCAACTGGAAATACTACGACACGGTGTACACCGAGCGTTACATGCGCACCCCGAAGGAGAACCCAACGGGCTATGCTGTCAACCCCATAGAGCGTGCCGCCAACTTGAGCGGCGACTTGTTGCTCATTCATGGCACGGCCGACGACAATGTGCACTTCCGCAACTTTACCGAGGTGAGCGAAGCCTATGTGCAGCAGGGCAAGATGTTCCGTCAGCAAATATACACCAACCGCAACCACAGCATATTTGGCGGCAACACCCGTCTGCATCTGTTCAAAACCATCAGCGATTACTTTGTTGAGAAACTGAAGTAAGTAATTGGTACATACAACGGCAAAAGCCCCAATCATTAGCCAAAGTTTAACGCCTGACGCTAATGATTGGGGCTTTTCTGTGTTTTTTTCGTATTTTTGCAGCGTTATGGATAATCCGAGCACACCACACATACTCATTATATACACGGGCGGCACCATCGGTATGATTGAAAATCCCGAAACAGGTGCGTTGGAGAACTTTGATTTTGAACAGTTCAAGCTCCATGTGCCCGAACTCCGCCAGTTCAATTACCACATCGATGCCCTGGCCTTTGACCCGCCGATTGACTCGAGCGATATGGAGCCGCGCTATTGGATAAAGATGGCGCACATCATAGCCGACCATTACAACCATTATGACGGTTTTGTGCTGCTGCATGGCACCGACACCATGGCCTACACCGCGTCGGCCTTGAGCTATATGCTCGAAAATCTGGGCAAGCCCGTCATCATTACCGGTTCGCAGTTGCCGATAGGGCAGTTGCGCACCGATGGCAAGGAAAATTTGCTGACGAGCATCGAGATAGCTGCGGCACGCGACCAAATGGGGCACCCCGTGGTGCCTGAGGTGTGCATATTTTTCGAGAGCCGCCTGATGCGTGGCAACCGCACTACCAAAATAAACTCTGAGGGCTTCAATGCCTTCCGCTCGTTCAACTTGCCGTCGCTGGCCCATGCCGGCATCCACATCAAGTACGAAACGCACCTTATCCGTCGCCCGCGTCCCGATGCACCCTTCCGTCCGCACTATTTGCTCGACAACAATGTGATGATACTCACACTCTTCCCCGGCATTCGCAAGGAAGTGATAGACACCATGCTCAGCGTGAGCGGGCTGCGTGCGGTGGTGATGAAAACCTTTGGTGCGGGCAATGCGCCGCAAAAACCGTGGTTTGTTGAGAGCATTCGCAAGCTTGTCAACCGCGGCGTCATAGTGGTCAACATCACGCAATGCTTTAAAGGCACGGTTGAAATGCACCGCTACGAAACGGGGTTGCAACTGTTGCAGGCCGGGGTGATAAACGGCTACGACTCTACTGTTGAGGGCATGATAACCAAACTCATGTTCTTGCTCGGACATGGCTATTCGCACAACGAGATTGTCAGACTGATGAATACCAATATTGCAGGCGAAATAACGGTGTGATGCCCGCGGCGCTTGCTGATGCTTGTGGGTGTGCAAATGCTTGAGGCGTTAGCAAATGTGCAGATGTGCAGATGCTTGTGGAACTCGCAAATGCTTGTGGAACTCGCTGATGTGCAAATAATGCGCGTCATATTGTCCCAACACATAACAACGATGAAATACCTTTACATACTTATAACCGCGTTGCTGCTTGCAGCGTGCACCGTTCCCGCCCCCCACAGCGGCGAGGGACGCCCTGTCAGCCTCAGTCATGCCACATTGCTCGGCATGGCTGAGGCTGACAGCTTTGTGGTAGCTACTGTCAAAAATCCGTGGGACACCACCCGCACACTTGCCACTTACGTCATGGTGCCCGACTCGTTGCCCATGCCCCACCACTTGCCGCAGGGCACTGTGGTGCGCACACCGCTGCGCCGTGCCGTGGTCACCTCGGCCGTACACTTGGCATTGCTGGCCGACCTCGACGCATTGGGCGGCGTGGGCGGTGTGACCGATGCCGGCTACATAGTGAGCCAGCGCATAAAGGATTATTTGCAACGCCACCCCAATGTGGCCGACATGGGGCAGAGCATGCAGCCCAATGTGGAGCGTATGCGCATGGACAAGGTAGACGCCGTGTTGGTGTCGCCCTTTGAAAATGCCGGACATGGTGCGCTCGACAATGCCGGCATACCCCTCATAGAGTGTGCCGACTATATGGAAACGTCGCCCCTGGCCCGTGCTGAGTGGATGCGCTTTTATGGCCGCTTGTTCGGGGTGGGGCAGCGTGCCGACTCACTGTTTGCCGCGGTGGAACAGGCTTACCTTGCCTGCAAAAAGCGTGTGGCCCAGGGGAGCGGTGGCACTCGCCCCACGGTGATGAGCGACCTCATGCAGCGCGGCACATGGTACCAACCCAGCGGGCGCAGCACCATGGGGCAGTTTATAGCCGATGCCGGGGGCCGCAACCTGTGGGCCGACCGCACAGAGAATGGCAGCGTGTCGCTCAGTTTTGAAAGCGTGTTCCAACGTGCAGCCAAGGCCGATGTGTGGCTCGTAAAGTACGGACAGCAAACCAACCTCAGCTATGCACAGATGCAGCGTGATATGCCGCAAGCCGCACAGTTTGCCCCGTGGCAGAAGCATCGCGTTTATGCCTGCAACACCTTCAGCGTGCCATTTTATGAAGATGTGCCCTTCCACCCCGAGCGCTTGCTGCAGAACCTTGCCGACATATTCAGTGGCCGTACCCCGCAGGGCAGTACCGCCTATTACACCCCGCTTCGTTAGCCCCAAGAGATGAGGGCGTGACGGGTAGTGACAATCCATTTTCAAAACAACGTAGCGCATGCGACTTTCCATCTTCTTATTTCTCATATTATCCCTCCTCGCCCTGTTCACCGGCAGTGTGAGTTTGACGCCCGTACAGGTGTGGCAGTCGCTTTGTGGCGGAGGCGATGAGGCTGTGCGCTACATCGTGTTTGAATCGCGTATGCCGCAAATGCTCACCGCCATACTGGCAGGTGCCGCTCTGGCGGTGAGCGGACTCGTGATGCAAACCCTCTTTGCCAATCCGCTGGCCGACCCCTCGCTGCTTGGTGTCAACAGCGGCGCCTCGCTTGGTGCCGCCATAGCCCTGCTGGCGTGTGGTGGCAGTGTGGTGGTGGGCGGTGCCGCCCTGTCGGGGGTGGTGCTCACCATTGCCGCCTCGTTTGTAGGCGCGTGTGCCGTCATATTGCTGCTCAGCGTGTGCAGCCACTATTTGCGTGGCACATTGGCGCTGCTTGTGGCCGGTGTCATGCTCAGTTTTGGCATATCGGCCGTCATTTCGTTGCTCAACTTTTATGCCACGGCCGACGGCGTGCGCTCCTATGTGGTGTGGGGCATGGGCGACTTTTCGGGCCTCACTATGCAGCGCATACCCCTGCTTGCCGCGTTGGTGGCAGTGCCCTCGCTCATGCTGCTGGCCGCTGCCCGTCCGCTCAATGCCTTGCTGCTCGGGGCCGATTATGCCACCAATCTTGGCATACGCGTCAAGCGTGTGCGCACCATTCTGCTTCTGCTCACCGGACTGCTCACTGCGGCAGTCACCGCCCTGTGCGGCCCCATTTCGTTCATAGGCTTGGCCGTGCCGCATATTGTACGCCTGCTCATGCACACTGCCGACCACCGCCGCTTGTTGCCCGCCACCTTGGTTATGGGTGCCAACGTGGCATTGCTCTCATTGTTGCTCACCCATTTGCCCGGCGAGCGCGGCACACTCCCCTTGTCGGCCATCACCCCGTTCATAGGCGTGCCGGTAGTGGTGTACATTTTGTTGCGCCGGCGCAGTGGGTGAGTGCTTGATAGCTCTTGATAGTCATGCAAACGGACTCAAGCGCCAAACGCTGCCACTAATGGGGGCGACGCGTCCCGTGTTTTTTCAGCAGCCTCGTCCCGCGGGGAAATGCAATGTTCATACACTAAATAAAGGCTCGCAGACAGTTCTAATTACACTTTCTGTCTGTGAGCCTTTGCCTTAATTCCGACGCGGGACGCGTCGCCCCCATTAGAGGTAGCGTTTGGTGCTTGAGTTCGTTAATATGTTAACCAATAATTCTGCCAATGGGTTATTGCAGCCCCTTCGTCAAGAAATGCCGCAAGTGAAGGTGGGTAATGCCGTTATAATCGTTCTTAGTGAGTAAGGGTGTCATCGAGATGACGTATTTGGGATAGTTGTCTTTGATGGCTCGCAGGTTGCCAAACTCCCGTTCGCGTGTGGCCTCGTCGGCAATAATGTACGATGCCTGTATATAGGCACGTTGCCCGTCGGCTTTGGTACACACAAAATCGATTTCGGCAGCTTGTAATTGTCCCACACAAACCTTGTAACCCAAACGTACGAGGTGCTGGTAGATAACGTTTTCAATCACCTTTTCAATGTCTCCCTCCCGTGTGCCTCCTGCAATGGCATTGCGTATGCCGTTATCTTCAAAGTAAAACTTGTCGTTCGTTTCAAACAGCCGTTTGCCGTGAATGTCGTAGCGGTTAACCTTGTGTAAGATGTAGGCTTCGCAGAGATATGACAGATAGTTAATGATGACCGACGAGGTGATGCTCTCGCCTTGCGACTTCATGAATTTAGCTATGCTATTGGCCGAAATGAGTTTGCCTGTGTTGTCGGCCAAGAAGCGTACCAAATTTTCAAGGAATGGTATGTTTCTGATATTATTGCGCATGATGACGTCTTTCAACAAAACCGTGTGGTAAATGTCCATTTGATACTCACGGGCGTCGTTCTCGTTGAGTCCTATGCGCTGCAGGCCAGGCAAACCGCCATATTGTATGTATAGCGCCAGTGACTCGTCGTTGTCGGCGAGCTTGTGAAATGTCAGAAATTCAGCATAGCTTAGCGACTGTATATAAATTTCCTTGTAGCGTCCTCCTATCAGTGTGCTCAGTTCGTTGCTCAGCATGCGTGCGTTGCTACCTGTAATGATGATGTCCGTGTCGGGCTCAGTGCGATAGCTGCGCACCGTGCGCTCAAACTCATCAATGTCTTGAACTTCGTCAATTAAAATGTAGTTATGTTTGCCTTCAACCCATTGGGCTTCGATGTACTGGTTGAGGTCTTGATAGTTTTTGATGGTATCGAATGCACGTTTCTCTTTGTCAATGAATATTACGTTATTGCTTGAATTCGATATCTTGGCGTCGCGAACCATTCTCAGCATATAGCTCTTGCCCACACGCCGTTGCCCTACTAAAACGATAATCAGCCCTTTGCCAAGGTGCTTTTCTATCTGGTTGATGTAAAGTGATCTCTCGATGCTTTCCATGCTTTTATCTTTTATACTTACAATTATTGGCAAAAGTAGCGATTTTATCTTTTATAATGAACAAAACTCTCAGATTTAGTGATTTTGTTCATTACGGAAGATAAAACCGGAGGCTTTGCCCGCATAGCAGTTTGTGGCGAATAAAACAGTAATAGGCGCGGCATAAAGCGTAATTTGCTGAAAATGTGTAATTTTGCACACCTCATTTAGATGAAATAGTATATTATGCAAGGATTTATTGAAACCGAAGAAATAAAGGCCGAAACCGCCATATTGGTAGGTTTGATAACCAAAAACCAAAATGAGCGCAAGACCAACGAATATCTTGACGAACTGCAGTTTCTGGCCGAAACGGCAGGGGCTGTCACCGTCAAGCGCTTTACGCAAAAGCTCGACGGCCCCTCGTCGGTAACCTATGTGGGTAAGGGTAAACTCGAGGAGATACGCGCCTACATCGAAGCTGAGGAGGACGCCGAACGCGAAATAGGTATGGTGATTTTCGACGATGAACTCTCGGCCAAACAGTTGCGCAACATTGAGCGCGCCTTGGGCGTGAAAATTCTCGACCGCACCAACCTCATTCTCGACATCTTTGCCATGCGTGCCCAAACGGCCAATGCCAAAACACAGGTGGAGCTGGCACAGTATCGCTACATGCTGCCCCGTCTGCAACGACTCTGGACCCACCTCGAGCGTCAGGGCGGCGGCTCAGGTTCGGGTGGCGGCAAGGGTTCGGTAGGCTTGCGCGGACCGGGTGAAACGCAGCTCGAAATGGACCGCCGTATCATTCTCAACCGCATGGCGCTGCTCAAACAGCGTTTGGCCGACATCGACCGCCAAAAGAGCACACAGCGCAAAAACCGCGGCCGCCTCATACGTGTGGCACTGGTTGGCTACACCAATGTGGGCAAATCAACACTTATCAATTTGCTGGCAAAGACCGATGTGTTTGCCGAGAACAAATTGTTTGCCACGCTCGACACCACTGTGCGCAAGGTCATTATCGACAACCTGCCATTCTTGCTGGCCGACACCGTAGGATTTATCCGCAAGCTGCCCACCGATCTGGTAGAGTCGTTCAAGAGCACCCTCGACGAGGTACGCGAGGCCGACCTGCTGGTGCACGTGGTTGATGTGTCGCACCCCGACTTTATGGAGCAAATTGAGGTGGTGAACAACACCCTGCGAGATTTGGGCTGTGCCGAAAAGCCGCAGTTGCTCGTGTTCAACAAAATGGACGCCTACACCTGGACCGAAAAGGACCCCGACGACTTGACTCCCGCCACCCGCGAGAATGTGTCGCTCGACGAACTCAAACACACGTGGATGGCCAAAATGGGCGACGACTGCATCTTTATATCAGCCCGCGAACGACAAAATATTGACGAACTCAAAGAGCTGTTCTATGCACGCGTCAAGCAGTTGCATGTGCAGAAATACCCTTACAACGACTTCTTGTTCGAGCACTACGAGCAGCAATAAGTTGTTGCGATGGGGCATTATTACGGTTACGGGAGGGCGCTTTCCCGGTTGCGGGAGGGCGGCGTGCCGATTTCTCCGACAAAAATTCCGTCCTCCCGCTACCGTAAAATGCCCTCCCGCCACGTGTGGCAGCACCCCTCGCCAGCGGCAATGCGCGTCCGCCACGTGGCAGAATTTTGAAATGCAAAATACTTAACAACCCATTATTTAGTGAAACCTTTAGTAAAGCGGCAGTATATTCTGCCCTTCGTGCTCATCACCTCCCTCTTCTTTTTGTGGGGGGCGGCACACTCCATTCTCGATGTGCTCAACAAGCACTTCCAGACCGTCATACCCGGCATGAACCATGCCCATTCGTCGATGGTGCAAGTCATGTTCTACCTGGGCTATTTTGTAATGGCCATACCCGCGGGCATTTTGATTGACCGCCGCGGCTACCGCACGGGCGTGGTTGCGGGTTTGCTGCTCTACGGCTTTGGCGCCCTGTTGTTTTGGCCCGGTGCACAAGTCATGTCGTTCAACTTCTTCCTTGTGTCGCTCTTCATCATAGCCTGCGGACTGGTGTTTCTTGAAACGGCAGCCAACCCCTACGTCACCGAACTTGGCGACCGTGAGACTGCTCCCTCGCGCCTTAACCTGGCCCAGTCGTTCAACGGCCTTGGCTGCGTGTGCGGCCCTCTGTTTGGTGGACTCCTGTTGTTTTCCGACGGTGGCGGCAACGAGCGCATAGCCCTGCCCTATGTGGTGATGGCGGTGGCGGCCCTGCTCGTGGCAGTTGTGTTTGCGCGTGTCAAACTGCCCGAAATTAGTCATGCCGACACCGACACTGGTGCTCCCAATGCGGCACAAGGCCATGTGCTGACCCGTTTGTTCAAGAACAAAGCCTTCATGTTCGGCCTCTTTGCCCTGTTCAGCTACGAGGTGTCGGAGATATCCATCAACAGTTTCTTCATCAACTATGTGGCCGATGGCGGCTGGATGACCCCGCGCGATGCCAGCATCGCCCTGTCGTTTGGCGGGCTTGGCCTGTTTATGCTCGGCCGTGTGGTGGGCAGCATCGTCATGCAGCATGTGGGCAGCGAGCGCGTGTTGCGCTTGTGCGCCATAGGCACCTTTGTCACCACCTTTGCCGTAGTGCTCAACCTTGGCGTGCTGTCCATGGCAGCCCTTGTGCTGGTGTATGTGTTCGAGAGCATCATGTTCCCCACCATCTTTGCCCTGTCGCTGCGCGGGCTCGGTCCGCTCACCAAGCGTGCTTCGTCGTTGCTCATGATGACCCCCGTGGGTGGTGCCGTCGGCCCTCTGCTCATGGGGTTGGTGGCCGATGCGTCCACCATGTCGGTGGCTTTCATCGTGCCGTTGGTGGGTTTTGCCAATGTGGCCGCCTTTGCCTTTGCACGCAGCAAGCAAACGTGCTGAAAACGGCCTCCCCGTTGCCGTGCAGACGGGGTAAATAGGGCAAAATAGCAATTTGTGCGTAAAAAATGGCCGAATAATTTGGCTCGTATTGCAAAAGTGCGTATCTTTGCACTCGCTAAACCGCCACAAGGCAGTGAAGCAATGATACGCAATGCGGAAATAGCTCAGTTGGTAGAGCACAACCTTGCCAAGGTTGGGGTCGCGAGTTCGAGTCTCGTTTTCCGCTCTCAAAATCGAAGCACAGTCGTTCCATTCGTAAGGAAAGGCTATTTCGAGCGAAACAAACTTTTATACATTCAAATTACAAACTGGAGAGGTGGCGGAATTGGTAGACGCGCTACTTTGAGGGGGTAGTGACAATTGTGTCGTGGGAGTTCGAGTCTCCTCCTCTTCACTTGTTTTTGACATGTTGCGGAAATAGCTCAGTTGGTAGAGCACAACCTTGCCAAGGTTGGGGTCGCGAGTTCGAGTCTCGTTTTCCGCTCTCAGGTCGCTCGAATGGTGGAATGGTAGACACGAAGGACTTAAAATCCTTTGGGCAGAAATGTCCGTGCGAGTTCGAGTCTCGCTTCGAGCACACTATTGTTATACTATTAAGCCGCCACGTTACAAGCGTAACGCGGCGGTTATTTGTTTATAGGGCCAAATGGGTGGGGGAGAGGTGCGCACCTTGCGCGCAATTTACCCCCGATTTTTGTCAACTTGTACAATAAGCCGGGCATCTTGTACATGCAGTGAAGAAATAATTGGAAACCGAAACGGGCATCACTAATTTTGCGCTGTCAAATAACAAATGTATCACATTAAAACGACAGAAAATTATGAAAAAGTTTTTCTTCACAATGGTGCTCGCTGCTACTGCATGCACCGCAACTTTTGCTAACACAACAGTACAACACGACAATGGCGATGACAATGTGCTTGCCACCACTCTGCAACAAGTAAAGCAGAGAATAGCCGGTGCGCCGTCGGGCACCACCTATGGCGTGGTGAGTGCCAAAAACGGCAATGTGGTGGTAAACACACCCCTTGGCAAGTACACCATCAAACGCGCAAGCGATGGCACCTACTCGTTTATGGGCATGACGGCCCGCATCGTTTCGGTGCGAAATGGCGTATACACCATCAAGACATCACTCGGCACATGGGTGGTTGATGTGCCCAAAGGTACGGTAAGGAAAAAGTAACAGGGTAGTGCACGCTGGCCGGTGGTGATTATAAATGGCGGCAAGTAGTATGAAGGGGCGATGCTGACAGTTAAGGCATTCGCTTATAGTATATGCTTTGGCGAAATTAGTAGACAAGTTGACAAGTGAACGGGGTAACAGGTAAGTTTGCCAGATTCCTTACTATTTAGACTTTAGGAGGATAAGTAGTGTGTGGCATACTTACTTGTTAACCTGTCAACTTGTTAACCCGTTACCAAGAATTCCCCAACGGGTATAGTATAGATTTTGAACACCTGCTTATGGAATGGCTTAAAATATCTACATCAACAGAACTTGTGCGTATCCAAACAGAGGATATAGCGTTCATATCTGCCGATGGCAACTATTCGGACGTATATCTTACCAATGGCAAGCCGCACAAGATGACCTTCAAGCTGCATTTCTTTGACGAGAAACTGCAGTTGCTTGCCGACAAAATGTTTGTACGTGTGGGCAAGAGCCTCATTGTCAACCGCAATTACATTTATGTCATCAACACGGTAAGTCAGGAACTGTTGCTCTCTGGCAATCGCTTGAGAGTTGACTTAAGCTGAAAGCATCGAAGGAGGCACTCAAACAGTTGAAAACTTTAATGGAAAAGGAGGACTGGCAATGACAAACGACAAGTGCATGAATGATAAGACAGTTATCATAATAGATGAAAAGCCTGATGTCATTCCCGGACAGCCCGAAGGCGAGGTGCCTGTCATTACCATTGAGGATGGTGGCTCGCCTCAAACCGCACGACCTGCCAAAATGCGGCGTGGTCGCAAATGGCCCACACTTGTGGCTGCTGCCATAGTTGCCATAATGGTGTGCGTGTGTGGTTTTGGGGGGTGGAAGGTTTACCGCTATTTTTATGATTTTGGTGTGCCTGTCGGCATATCGCCCTCACAGAATTTGGAAAAACTTGAGCGGACATCGGCAACCAAATCGGTAAAAGGCCGGATAGAGGTGACCAGCGACTCGATACTGGGTGTGGCCATGACCTTTTACAAAATAGACAACCTTAAAGCCGAGATTGTGCTGTCGCCACCCGACACTGCCGATACCAGCCTTATGCTTAGCACCCGCTGCGCAGATTTCACTGCCGAGGGACAGTATCTGGGCTCTCTCGTAGTGGACGGCAGGGTGTTGCAAACCGACCGCTCCCGTGCGGGCTATTGTGCCATGGCTAACGGCAATGTGGTGATAGGCGTGTCGCGCAGCGAGAAACTGAAGGACTATTGTGCCGAGCGGGGCGGGGCTTTCTTCCGCCAGTTTGTACTTGTGTCCGATGGCGTGTTGCCCAGCCGTTTTGTGCTGCATGGTAAGGTGGAGCGCAGGGCCTTGGCGCGCATGTCCGACGACAGCATCTGGTTTGTCGAAACGCGTCATAAGGAAACCTTGTGGGACTTTGCTGATGCGCTGCGCGAGTATGGCTTTGTTGATGCCATATATATAACAGGCCGTTCAAACCGCTCGTGGTATCGCTCAGACGATGGTGCCATTCACCATATCGGGGCGGGTGATGAAAGCTCCAATGTCGCTAACACAAAGGCCACTGTGCCCTGGTTGGTGTTTAAGTGTAAATAGCAAGTATGGCGTTGATGCTTGTTGTAGAATAGTAATGCAGAGTGCATTGTTATTCGGTTGCGGCAATCATCAACGCCATTTTAAGTGGGTGTACAAAATTGGCTTCAAAAACGGGGCAGCTTTTTTGGGGGGCTGAAACGTGCTGCAAGAAACGCAAGCGCTAATGGGGGGGCGACGCGTCTCGATGCTGCTGAAAAATTCTCCGATGAACGCGCGACGCGGCTGCTGAAAACACCCCGACGCGAGACGCGTCGCCCCCATTAGTGTTTGCGTTTCTTCAAGCACCAAACGCTACCACCAAACGCTATCTCTAATGGGGGTGACGCGTCTCGCGTCGGGGTATTTTTCAGCAGTCTCGTTCCGCATTTTTCAGCAGCCTCGGGACGCGTCGCCCCATTGTGTCGCTACACAATGGGGCGATGTGGTGAGAAAGCCTACTTGTTGTGGCGCCATGTGCGCCACTTGTGCAGCAGCCACCATTGGGCGCGCAGCAAACCGAAACTGCGGAACGGCCAGTAAAATGGGTGCAACTTGATACGCCAGGTGATGAGGCTGCGGCTGAAGGTGGGCAACACCCGCGCCATGCGTTGTAGCACCTCGCGGCGTTCGGCAGGCGTAAAGTGGGCTTTGTTGTCGAGCAGAAATAGGTAGCTGCCAATCATATTGCACCACCGCTGTGTTTCGCACAAGCGTAGCGCTTCGGCAGCGTGGTGCGGAATATGCCCTTGGGCCGCCTCGGCCTCGATGGCCCGCATTTTGCCCAGGTCGGCCTCAAGACACGCAAAGCGGCGCATGGAGCAGGCACGGGTGGTGGAAGCCGGGTTCTGGCGGTAATAGTAGCGCCCCTGGCACATCACCACGCGGCGGGCATTAAGGTAGTGCAGGTGCGTCACATGGTCGTCGGTGTAGAGTATGCTCGATGCGTCGTAGGGGTAGCGCTTGTGCAGCGTGGTGCGCACCACATACACCCCGTGAATGGCCCAGTTGTCAAGGCTCAGCATAAAAGCCTCCTCGCCTGTCAGTGCCTTTTTGCCGCCAGTGTGCAGGGGGTGCTCCACCTCATGTCCGTCGTCAGAGTAGTACTTTATCAGGCGCATCACGGCACAATCGTTTGCCGGGTTCTGTGCCAGCGCCCCGAGAGCCTGTTCAAGTGCGTCGGGTGCCAACCAGTCGTCGCTGTCCACAAAGGTGGTAAATTCACCCGTGGCAATTTGCAGTCCCAGGTTGCGTGCCGCGGCTTGTCCGCTGTTGTGCGGTGTGCGCAGCAGCGTGATGCGCGCGTCGCGCCGGGCGTAGTCCGCCAATATCTGTGGCGACTGGTCGGTTGAGCAGTCGTCAATACATATTATCTGTATGTCGCGCAACGTTTGTCCGCACAGCGAATCGAGGCATTGCGGCAGATATGGCGCGGTGTTGTAAACGGCAACGAGTATCGATATTTGAGGCATATTAAGTAGGTGTTCAAAATTATTTTATACAATCAGTAGGTGCCATTTTCACATTGAAAGCACATTCTCGAGACGCATCTGTCCCCTTCGGCCTCGGTCACATAGCCCGCTATGCTCCCTCACCCGAAGGGAACATCTGCGCCCCGATAATGCACTTTCAATGTAAAAATAATTTTGAACACCTACTTAGCAAGTTGTGATAGTTGGTGGTGGACAAGTGGGCTGCTGTCAAGTGGGCAGCTATTCAGTGGGCTGCTATTAAGAGGGTGTTATTCAGCGAACTGTCGTCAAGAGTTTGTTATTCAGTGCGCCCCCTTTTTAACCGTTGCATCACCTTGGCCACCATGCCCGTCTCCTTGTTGAGCTGGCGCAGCGAGAGCCAGATAGAGGTCAGCGCCACTACGGCGCCAACCATGCAGCGCGGTGCAAGCGGCAGTTCGAGAGCGGCATATACCGCGCCGCATAGCAAGGCAAACTGCACCGCATAGATGTGCCAGGCTTGGCAGCGGAACTGGTAGTGGTACTTGTAGCGGTAGTAGCCATGTATGAGCAGCAAGTCGAGCAACCCCATGACCGACAAGGCCCAGCCCGTGCCGTTGAGGCCGTAGTAGTGGTAGGCCACAGGCACTGCGGCAGTGAGAGCCACATCGTATATCAGCTCCATGGCCATGTAGGTGCGCGAGTGGCCGGCAGCTAACGGCAGGTATGCAGCCGGCAGGGTGAAGGCTCTGAAAAACATGTAGAACACGGCACAGGTGGACATGCCCACGGCTGTGGCAAATTGGGCCGAAAACAGCAGCCGCACCACAAAAGGCATTAACAGCACAAACACTACCAGCACTGGCGACACCAGCAGGGCGCACACCTCAATTTGTTTGTTCACCGCATCGTTCATCAATGTGCGCTGGTGCATCACGGCCGACAGGCGCGGGTAGTAGTCGTTTTCAACCGCCAAGAATACCAGCGAGGTGTAGCTCACTATGAGCATGTAGCCGCAGTTGTAAAAGCCCACCACGTCCATGCCGCCATCGCGCAGCAGCAGAGCACGCATGGCGTATTCGGCCCCCTGGCCAAAGGCGCCCGACACAATGTAGGCCACGCCCAGCTTGATGAATGGCATGCCACGCCCCAGCGCCTTGCGGCTGAACAGCGGGCAGTGCCAGGGCATCACGCGGGTGGCGTAATATAGGTGTATGGCCATGATGAGCAAGTTGCACAGCAGCAGTGCCGGCACGATGGCCGCCATGCCCCACAGGGCGTAAAGCGGAATGTACACCACCACCGAGGCCACAGCCGCCAGCATCGACACAAAGGCCACACGCTTTAAGCGTTTAAGCCCCTTGAGTATGGCCATTTCGCCGCCCGTCACAGCCAGCATGCCCACCATGGGCGAGAGCAGGGCAATGCTCAGGGTATAGTCGTGATTGCCAAAGGTCAGCCAGCTGATGAGCGGGCTCAGCATGAGGCATACTGCCGTGCCAAACAGGGCCGTTATCATGCACCACACACGTACCGACTCCACACTGCGGCTGGTGGCTGCAGCATCGCCCGCGGCATGGCATTCGGCCACGTCCTTCACGGCGCTGAACGACACGCCCAGATTGGTGCACTGGCTCACCAAGCTGGCCATGGTGTTGTACAGATTGATGAGCGCAAGGCCCGACGGGCCAAGGAATAGTGCCACCACTTTGGTGCGCACCACACCGGCCAGCATCGACAGGCCCTGCACACTGCCAAACAGACCCGTGTATTTTAACACGTGTCCGAAACTCGTCTTGCCTTGTGTGTTGCCTTGTGTACTGTTGCTCATGACGCTCGTTTTGCTCGCAAATATGTTGATATGCAGATGTGCAGATGTGACCGTTAACCAAGAATTTCGTCAACGGGCGTTAATGATATAAACGGAGGGGTGCGCAAATTTACGCTTTTTTGTAGCAGCGTCCAACAAAATACTTTGCGCACTCCGCTTTTTTCCCTAAATTTGCAGCATTATCGAAAATCATCAAAATCCTTACCACGATATGATATTGTTTTTTACAACTCCGCAGAAGAGCGTGATTGCCACTCAGGTAGATCACAAGCTCTCTGAGAACGAAGTGGAAGAACTGTGCTGGCTTTATGGCGGTGCCAAGCTTGAAGAGGCTGACGCGCTGAAAGGCTGGTTTGTAGGCCCCCGCCGTGAAATGATTACGCCTTGGAGCACCAATGCCGTAGAGATTACACAAAACATGAATCTCCGCGGCATTGCGCGTATTGAAGAGTATTTCCCCGTCAAGAGCGAAGAGGCCGATCACGACCCCATGTTGCAGCGTATGTACAATGGTCTTGATCAGGAGATTTTTACGGTCAATATCAAGCCTGCTCCCATTGAGTACATATCAGACCTCGAGAGCTACAACGAGCAAGAAGGTCTTGCGCTCTCGCCTGCCGAAATTGAATATCTGCATGGCGTAGAAAAGCAGCTCGGCCGCCAGCTCACCGACTCTGAGGTGTTTGGCTTTGCACAAATCAACTCAGAGCACTGCCGTCACAAAATATTTGGTGGCTCGTTCATCATTGATGGCAAGGAAATGCCTTCGTCGCTCTTCGCCATGATTAAGAAGACGACTAAGGAAAACCCACACCATATTATTTCGGCCTACAAGGACAATGTGGCTTTTGCCCAAGGTCCAGTAGTGGAACAATTTGCCCCGGCCGACCACGCTACAAGCGACTGGTTCCGCGTTAAGGATATTGAGAGCGTTATCTCAATCAAGGCCGAGACGCACAACTTCCCCACCACCGTAGAGCCCTTCAATGGTGCGTCAACCGGTACGGGTGGCGAAATACGCGACCGTATGGGTGGTGGTGTCGGCTCATGGCCAATTGCCGGTACGGCAGTTTACATGACAGCCTATCCGCGCCTTGACGGTGGCCGCGAATGGGAGGATATTCTGCCCGTGCGCCAGTGGTTGTACCAGACTCCCGAACAGATATTGATCAAGGCCTCGAATGGCGCCTCAGACTTTGGTAACAAGTTTGGCCAACCCCTCATTGCCGGTTCGGTGCTCACTTTCGAGCATCAGGAGAATGGCGAGAAGTATGGCTACGACAAGGTTATCATGCTGGCAGGTGGTGTGGGCTACGGCACCAAGCGCGACTGCTTGAAAGGCACCCCGCAGAAGGGTAACAAGGTTGTTGTGGTAGGTGGCGACAACTATCGCATCGGTCTCGGTGGCGGCTCAGTAAGTTCTGTTGACACCGGCCGTTACAGCAGCGGCATCGAGCTCAACGCCGTGCAGCGCGCCAACCCCGAAATGCAGAAGCGTGCCAACAACCTGGTGCGCGCCTTGTGCGAGGAGGACGTCAACCCCGTAGTATCAATCCACGACCACGGTTCGGCAGGCCACGTTAACTGCTTGAGCGAGTTGGTTGAGGAGTGCGGTGGACAAATCGACATGACCAAGTTGCCCATTGGCGACCCCACACTCTCGGCCAAGGAAATCATTGCCAACGAGAGCCAGGAGCGCATGGGCTTGCTCATACAAGAGGAGCACATCGAACACGTGCGTCAAATTGCCGAGCGCGAACGCGCCCCGATGTATGTGGTGGGCGAAACCACTGGCGACGCACACTTCTCGTTCGTACAGGGCGACGGCAAGCGCCCCTTCGACCTCGATGTGGCACAAATGTTCGGTCACTCACCCAAAACGGTGATGGTAGACGAAACCGTTGAACGCAAATACAAGGACGTGACCTATGATGTCACCCACCTCGACAGCTACATTAACCGCGTGCTGCAGCTCGAAGCTGTAGCCTGCAAGGACTGGCTCACCAACAAGGTAGACCGTTCGGTAACGGGTAAGGTGGCTCACCAGCAAACACAGGGCGAACTGCAGTTGCCGTTGTCTGACTGTGGCGTGGTGGCACTCGACTACCGTGGCCGCAAGGGCATTGCCACCGCTTTGGGCCATGCGCCCCAGGCCGGTTTGGCTGACCCCGCAGCCGGTTCGGTGCTCTCGGTGGCTGAATCGCTCACCAACATTGTGTGGGCACCGCTGAGCGAGGGACTCGACAGCGTGTCGCTCTCGGCCAACTGGATGTGGCCCTGCCGCAGCCAGAAGGGTGAGGACGCCCGTCTGTACAAGGGCGTTGAGGCCCTCAGCGACTTCTGTTGCGCACTCGAAATCAACGTGCCCACTGGCAAGGACTCGCTTTCGCTTTCACAGCAATATCCCAATGGCGAGAAAATCATTTCGCCGGGCACTGTTATCGTAAGTGCCGGTGGCGAGGTGAGCGACATTCGCCAGGTAGTGTCACCCGTGATGAAGAACGATGCCAAGAGCACCTTCTATCACATCGACTTCTCGTTTGACCAACTCCGCCTTGGCGGCTCCGCCTTTGCGCAGAGCCAGGGCTATGTGGGCAGCGATGTGCCCACGGTTAAAAACCCCGACTACTTCCGCGAGGCCTTCAACGCCGTGCAGCAGCTCGTTAAGAAGGGCTGGATAATGGCCGGTCACGACATCTCGGCAGGTGGCCTTATCACCACCCTGCTCGAAATGACCTTTGCCAACACCGAGGGCGGTATCGACGTCAACCTCGACAAGTTCAAGACCGACGACTTGGTACGCGTGCTCTTTGCCGAAAATCCCGGCGTGGTAGTACAGGTGGCCGACAAGCACAAAAAGGACTTCAAGGCCCTGCTCGACGATGCCGGCGTGGGCTATGTCAAGATAGGTAAACCTGCCGAGGAGCGTCAAATCATGGTAACCCTTGGCGATGCCACCTACCAGTTTGGCATTGACTACCTGCGCGATGTGTGGTACGAAACATCATATTTGCTCGACACCAAGCAGAGCATGAACGGTTGTGCCAAGCAGCGTTACGAAAACTACAAGCAGCAGCCGCTTGAGTATCATATTCACCCCGAGTTTACAGGCAAGTTCAGCCAGTTCGGCCTCAATCCCGACCGCCGCGAGCCTTCAGGCATCAAGGCAGCCATCATTCGTGAGAAGGGTACCAATGGCGAGCGCGAAATGGCCTATGCCCTCTACTTGGCAGGCTTCGATGTGAAGGACGTGATGATGACCGACCTTATCAGTGGCCGCGAAACCCTCGACGAGGTGAACATGATTGTGTTCTGCGGCGGTTTCTCTAACTCCGACGTGCTTGGTTCGGCCAAGGGTTGGGCTGGTGCCTTCCTTTACAACCCCAAGGCCAAGGAAGCCCTCGACCGCTTCTATGCCCGCGAGGACACCCTTTCGCTCGGTGTGTGCAACGGTTGCCAGCTTATGGTAGAGCTCAACCTCATCAACCCCGACCACAAGAAGCGTGCCCACATGTTGCACAACGACTCGCACAAGTTTGAGAGCGCCTTCCTCGGTGTGACGGTGCCCACCAACCGCAGCGTGATGTTCGGTTCGCTCTCGGGCGACAAGCTCGGCATCTGGGTGGCTCACGGCGAGGGCAAGTTCAGCCTGCCTTATCCTGAGGACGACTACAACGTAGTGCTCAAGTACTCGTACGATGCTTATCCCGGCAACCCCAATGGTTCGTCATACAGTGTGGCAGGTATTGCCAGCCCCGATGGCCGCCATTTGGCCATGATGCCGCACTTGGAGCGTGCCTTCTTCCCCTGGCAGACAGCCTACTATCCCGAAAACCGTCTGGCCGACGACATCACTCCGTGGATGGAGGCCTTTGTCAACGCCCGCAAGTGGGTTGAGGCCAAGTTGGGAAAATAAAAAGGGTTGACAAGTTGACGGGTTAACAGGTTAACGGGTAAGTATGTCCGGCACTACCGAAAGGCAAAGTGTGGAAATCTGTCAAACGTAATAGACAGGCTGACGCCGTAGCGCTGCAAATAGTGGTGCTATGGCGTCAGCTTTTATGTTAATAAGCAGACGTCCACAATTAGTTAATTGACACAATCTCAACCTCTAATGGGGGCGACGCGTCTCGCGTCGGGCATTTTTCTGCAGCCTCGTCTTGCGGAAAAATGCAATGTTCATACACTAAATAAAGGCTCGCAGACAGTACTAATTACATGCCAGTCTGTGAGCCTTTGCTTTAATGCCCGACGCGCCCCCTAACACGATCCCAACCTCTAATGGGGGCGACGCGTCTCGCGTCGGAAAAATGCAATGTCCATATACTAAACAACACTAATTACACGCCAGTCAGTGAGCCTTTGCCTTAATGCCCGACGCGGGACGCGTCGCCCCCATTAGAGTTAGCGTTTCGTGCTTGCGTTCATTCGCTTGGCTACATCTCAAAAACAGATATTAGCACCCGCGCAACCCTCCCGAAAAGTTATATTGCAAATTGCCTGCATCTTGCACTTTTTGCCTGCACTGCATTGATTATCAATTCGTTACGGAGTGTAGGTAACCTCGTTTTTTGCCTGCACACTGCCTGCACTACCTACACTTTTTGTCTGCACTACCTGCACTCTTTGCTTGCACTACCTACACTTACCTGCACACCGTATGCACTTATCTACACTTGCTTGCACCCTCTTCATTATACACGTCTGCACCTGTTTGCATGATGGGGCATACCATTCACACTTTTCGGCATAGAGAGAACGATTTTTGGATTAGAGCAACCGAAACGACTACCTCCCGTAATTGTTTAACCGTCCGCGTGCGGACATTGCGTCATGCTGCGTGGCAGCAGAGCGGTGAAAGCGTTTGCGTGCAGACAAGTGCAGAGAAAAGTGCAGGTAGCGTGTAGGTGGAAAATGATGCTACCTGCACACCGTAATAGACTGAAAATCAGTGCAGTGCAGGCGGAAAGTGTAGGGTGCAGGCAAATAGTGCAATTAAAGAAATATGGGTAAGACGTGGCGCAGAGTATGATGTCTGTATACATTGTTGTTTGGTAAAACTATAATGATATTAAAGCTCACGGATCGCATGGATCGCACTGATTTTTTGCTGCGTGCTTAGCCACACGGAGCTGACGGAGTTTACGGATACCGTGAGCATTGCATGCTCACCTCGCTACTTGCTCGTTGTTAGCCTATTGTTTGTTAGTGGCCCTTATTGCATAATCTGTGCTCACGTATTTCACTACGAGCACGTTGCGGGCAAATAGCGAGGTGAGCATGCAATGCTCACGGTATCCGTAAACTCCGTCATCTCCGTGTGGCTAAAGCACGCAGCAAAAAAATCAGTGTTATCGGTGAGATCCGTGAGCCATAATAAAATCAGAATAGTTTTGCCGTACAGCACATATTATGTAAGCAAATATCACCTCTGCTCACCTGCTTGTCAGGCGTTAGCACCCGGCAGTTGGCACACGCGCTACGGCATCAACTCATTTGCGTATCTGTGCTGTTTCGGTCCAACTTTCCTTCCTGCAAGGAAAGATTTCGCCAAACTTTCCGTCCCGGAAGGAAAGTTTGCCCGATATTTTCCTTCTGAGGCGGAAAGTTGCTATATTTGCACAAACATAAATACCTGTTGGTGGAATTCTTGGTTAACAGGTTAACTCGTTAACTTGTCGGCTTGTTTACTAATTCCACCAACGTGAAAGCCTTACAATAACAAGGGCGTGCAATAGAGTGATTGCACGCCCTTGCTATGTAATTAAGTGCGCCATTACTACAAAAAGCGGTAATTGTAAGCGCATTAACATACTTTTACCCCCCCAATGGGTATTCCGCAAAACGTGTGTATATTTGCATTATAAATAGTGTATGTATCTGCGCATCAGCGCATTTCGAAATACACACAAATATTAGATAGGACAGATAGGACAATACAGTATGACGCAGAATGGTTGTATATTTGTCCGGAAGTTTAAGAACCTATGCAAGTTGACACTTCGCTCGACTATCGGGTTTAGCTTGGGCTTTCCCCGTCCTTTCATATTCTGAAACTTTGAGCACTTAAATTTTTTACTTGTTTTTTTATAATTCTGAGCACAAAGTACTATTATATATGCGTTGGCGAAATTAGTAAACAAGTTGACAAGTTTACAGGTAAGTTTGCATAGCCTTTTCAGACTTCCCGCCGTTCTGCTTATTATGTTAAAGTGCCTGCTTGAATACAATAACTATAAATAAAATAACATGACATGGAAAACTACGTAATATTAGAAGCCAAGCCTATTAAAGACATACGCGGCACATTCTATATTCCTGCCTATCAGCGCGGATACAGATGGGAACGGACGCAAGTTAAAACGCTCCTCAACGACCTCTATCAGTGCATGGAGGCAAACGGACAGGAAAAAGATTATTGCTTGCAGCCCGTTGTGGCGCAGAAAAAAGGCGAGTTGCAGTACGACCTGATTGATGGGCAGCAACGACTCACTACCATTTACATTCTGCTGCGTTATGTCGAGCAGAACTTCTTCAAATTCGTTAAACCCGAATTTAGTTTTGAGTATGAAACAAGGGAGAAGACGCAAGCCTTTCTTGAGAATATGGACCCGCAGCTGGCCCAAACTAATATAGACTTTTTCCACATCTATCAGGCATATACTACCATTAAGGACTGGCTGGAGGAGACTTTTCCTGACGACACGTACAGCCAGAGTTCTGCTCTGTACAAACTCTGTAACTACGTCAACGAAAGGGTAAAGGTGATATGGTACGAAGTGGGTGCTGAGGCCGACCCCATAGCGCTCTTTACGCGATTGAATATAGGCAAAATACAGCTGACCAATGCCGAACTGATACGTGCGCTCTTCCTTTCGGATACGCCCAATGGTATGGAGAACCGCAGAAAGTACGAAATGGCTATTCAATGGGACGACATCGAGAAACAATTACGTGATGACGATGATGCCTTCTGGGCTTTTATCACGCGTAAGCGTGCAGAGGATTATCCTACCAGGATAGACCTGTTGTTCGACCTCATGTGTCACAAGCAAGATGCAGAGAAGGACCCACTCTTTACATTCTTCAAAATGGAGGAGCACTTGAAACATGCTGACAGGGACCGTGTGTGGCAAGAGGTGATCAACGCTTTCCTGCAGCTGAAAGAGTGGTACAAGAACAATGTGTGCTACCACAAAATTGGTTATCTGATAGCTTCGGGCAGTAAAACAATGGCCGACCTGTTAGACGAGGCACGTGGCAAACGCAAGAGCGAGTTTATGAAACGGTTGGACGAGATGATTGCAGAATCCATCACCTGGAGCACCAACGACAAAGACAGTTATTGGGATTTAGACTACCGCAAAGATTACAACCGGATATGCCGCATACTCCTGTTATTTAATGTGCAATCTATTTTATATAATGGCGTGCAACAGCGTTTCCCCTTTAATAAATATAACAACGAGGAATGGAGCATAGAGCACATTCATGCACAGAACTCTGAGGGACTGAAAACTGTAGATCTTCAGCTGGAGTGGCTGGAGTGGCATTTGCCATCATTGAAGGCTATTCATTGTGACGAGTCCGACAACGAGCTTGTTAGAGACGTGGAAAAAGCCATAGATGATATAAGACAAAGTGGCCGCTTTATACGATCTGACTTCGATGACATATTCCGCCGCGTGGTAAGCGATCTGTCTGATACTACCGATACGGATTATATCAATACACTCCCCAACCTGGCCCTGCTCTCTTGTGGTCATAACACCTGCTTGAGCAACTCCACATTCGATGTAAAGCGCAATTTGATTATCAAAATGGACAAAAGGGGCGAGTTCATACCTTACTGCACCAAGATGACTTTCTTGAAATATTATGAAAACTCGTCTGATGTGCAAGTGCATTTTTGGGGACAGAAGGACAGAGAGGCTTATTTGCAAGCCATACAGCACGTGATAGCACCCTATTATGATCTTATAAAATTTAACGCATGATGAACACTATAGATTCTAAGAAATATACATTTATCGACCTGTTTCGTGGCACAGAGGGTGGGGGCGAGGCTTTGAATGGTATAGAAATTCCACTCATTCAACGCGATTATGCCCAGGGACGTGATATGCCTAAGGTAAATTACATTCGCACACGTTTTGTTGGCGCACTGCGAGAGGCACTCATAAATGATGAGCCTATCACGCTCGATTTCGTCTATGGCGAAATTGACAATAACCGTACGCTCATTCCGCTCGACGGACAGCAGCGGTTGACAACCCTCTTCCTGCTGCACTGGTACATTGCCCGTCGTGAGGGTGTGAGCGAGGACAAGCTGGCCTTCCTTACAAAATTCTCTTATGCCACACGCTACAGTGCACGCGAATTTTGCAAGCGCCTGGTGTCGCCCGACTACCAGCCCGATTTCAACCGCCCCAGACTTTCAGACGAAATCACAGATCAAAGCTGGATGCCGCTTGACTGGGAAAACGATCCCACCATCAGCGCCATGCTGAGAATGATTGACTACATACATGTTATGTTCAATAACTCTTGTAACAATCTTTGGTCCTGTCTTGAGGCCGGGTGCATCTCCTTCTATTTCCTTCCAATCAAGCAGCTCGGGGCTACCGACGATCTTTACATTAAAATGAACTCAAGAGGCAAACCCCTCACCGAGTTTGAGAATGTTAAGGCTGAGTGGGAGGCAAGTATCAGGGCCATCAGTCCAAGCATTATGTCGCAGCAAGATGCTGAGCAGTTGCAAGAGATAGAGCAGAAACTGGACAATGACTGGACAGATTTGCTGTGGCCCTACCGTAACGGGCAAACCGGCTCTTCGGCCGACGATGTGGTGGACGACAAATTCATACGCTACTTACGTTTCCTTACAGATCTCATTTTTTATAAAAACGATGAACAGGTAAAGGAATCTTCGGATATTCTGTCTATTGTCGAGTACCTGTTCAAGGACTCTGAAAAGACTCCCGCGCTTTCAAAGTTCATTGGGCTAGGGTTCGACTGCTGGCTTGATGTTGACATAGAGCACCTGTTCAACACCTATCTCACCACCACCCCGACGGCATCAGACCCGCAAAAGTGTGTAGTGGCAGCCCCCGTCAACGTGTTTGCACAGGCCTGTCACACGTATGGTGACATGAATGGCCGCACCCGTCTGTTCCCTATTGGGCGCAGTGTCATGCTTTATGCCTTCCTTTATTATTTGCAACACAAGGAGACGATAAGCGACACACAGTTTGCACGCCGCATTCGCATCATTACCAATTTGATAAAGCAGTCGGAATACGAATTGCGCGAAGACAATATGCCCAACCTGCTCCGCCAGACGGAATATATCCTCACCCATGGCGATGTAGAAGAAGGTTATCTGAGCTTCAATGCCAACCAGCTTGCCGAGGAACACGAAAAGGCTGCATGGCTGCAAACGCACGCCGACAAGGCCGACACGTTATGCCGGTTGGAGAACCACCCATTGCTGCAAGGCGCCATTCGCGTGATAGGGCTCGACCACATCGATTTCACTGATCGCTTTTACTCGTTGTTTGCCTGCGACCATTCGCTTGTCAATCGTGCCCTCCTCAGCATAGGCGATTACGCTTTGCTCGTTAATAACCGTTTTCAGATAGGCTCGGGCTCGGCCGATTTCGACTCGTCGTGGAGAGCCATCTTTAGCACCAGCCAGCAAGGTATCGCGCCCAAGAGGGACATTCTCCAGGCATTGCTCTCTCAGAGCCAGCATTTCACCAACGATGTGCTACAGTCTGTTATTGACCGGTATTTAGACGAGACGCGTGAGTACGATTGGCGTCACTATCTTGTCAAGTACGACGCCATGCGTCCCGAGCGCTACGGCATGTACTTTTGGGATGAGGAGAATCCACACGAGAAACGGGGTTACTCCATACTTATGATGTGGACCGAAAAGAGCATAAGCGGCCGCAACTACAACATCTTCTTAAAGGCTCTCAACGACCGGCTCCTGTGCGATTTCCCCGATCTTGGCATCAGTCTTGGCGAGTATGCTTATTCAGGTGATGGCAGCGTGTTGAAGTTAACTTTTGCTGATAAATATCTTTACTTCACCGACGACAAGCTATATATTTGTCATCAAACTCCGGACGAGCAAGGCCACACAACTGAAACCATCGACATGGAGAAGCCTATTCCTCAAACCGAACAGGGCATCGACCTGGAGGACAGAGTGGAACTGGCTTACGAGGCTGTAAAGTCGTTGATGAATAAATAGTCTCTGCTCCTATTATACGAAAAGGCCGAGTCTGAACATTGTGATGTTCAAACTCGGCCTTGATGTTTCTCAGACGGGTGTCGTGTTAGAAGTAGAACGTCAAAGAGATATTGGCACCAATATTCTTTGTGCCGAACTCAAACGCGCTCGACGAGGGCTCTTTCACATCAACAAACTCCTCAACCTGCTGTGTGTGTACATTGTAACCCTCATACTTTGTGCTGTGGTCACCTTTGTAGGTGTAAAGAGCAGAAAGATTCATTTCGGCTCCGAGAGAGATGGAACGTGACACAAAATACTCTATGCCGATAGCTCCCCACACACCAAAGTTATGATACATGGTTTTGTCGGCATTATCCGAAGTTTTGCGGGCATACGGAATGGCTGAAGATACGTACTGAGAAGTACCCTGTAAGCCTGTTGTAGGAACTTGGTTGAGTTCGGTAATTTGGTTGCCGTATTTATAGTTCATGCTTTCCGTTTCAAAGGCCCAAACCAGTATATTTCACAAATCACCAAGGAATTGGGTTAATTTTATTTCAAAAGCTTTGTATTTATCGCATTTCTTATAACGGACACATGTATTGGGGCAAAACTAAAGAATATTTAGAATGTCTTTGCAACACATAGTGTTCAAATGCCGTATTCAAATACAGCGACACGTTGTCGCAGTATTTGAACACGTCATAATTGCTCCTTCCTATTGAAAGTGTATTATCCTTGTTATTTGTTGTCATTTTGTCAGTCTATATTTTCTTTCCAGAGAAGGTCTCTTTCAATCTTTACTTTTTGCCTTTTCAAGCACCGCCCACACACCAGCGTTGTCTTTTCCTTTGTGCCTTACAGCCTGCTTTTTACATCATTGTAAATATTTTTCCTTAGTCTTGTACGAATAATCAAATTGATACTTGCTCAAACAAAGGTGATAGATAGAATCCTGAACCGAAATCCAGATCTTTTTTGCCAATGCTTACCAAAGGATACTCAACAACATTTGAGTCGTAGTATAATGTTTGCTCCTACAACCAATTATTTTGAAATAACAATCCAATGCCCTGTTTTAAGACTGCCGACACGCTCCAAATAACCAGTCTTTTTAAGAAATGCTATTTCACGCTTGGCAGTGGCATCTGACAATCCTGTTTTCTCGCAAAGCCTTTCTCTGCTTAGTTCCTTTTCTTCTGAGAACATCCGCAAAATCATTTTCTGTCTCTCGGTCAAGTTTATTGGGTCATTTATTGGGTCATTTATTGGGTCATTCGATGAACTATATGAAACATCGTTTTGAATATGTAATGTCAATTTTACTTGCATAAGTTCAGGCTGTTCCTGTAACTCAGGCTTTATCCAATGCTTTTCATTCCATGCGTTTAGAATGAGTGGAAAGCCAGAACCAAGGTTCTCTCCATAACCTATCATGCGGAACATATTTTGCATACGCTGATTACGTGCCTTTGACTCGCCACCTTTGTAAATCTGCTCAATAGGCAGTTTCAGAAGTCCTGGATTGGTCAGAACAAAACAATCGTCATACTTTTCAACTTTCAGCACTCCATTCACCATAAAATCGGAATGGATAACCATATTTGTAACGGCTTCACGCACAGCCTTGGCTTGAAGCGTATCGTCTTTGCGCACTACACCGTCCATACTGAAAGGGTGAGGCAAATCACGTGTCAGTTTCGGAATGACCATGCGAATAAAGTTGAACAGGTTGTTTTCCCAAGTCCCATCGTATGTCAATCGGTCGCTATAGCGTTGGTCGCCTATCAAATTGGATTTGTCAATGTAGTCCATTCGCAGATTGTCGAAACGTTCACGAACGGGCAATCCTTTGCCAAACATTAAGAGTCCAGCCATAGTCAGTCCTTCTTTTCCTGTCCTTCGGTCTCGTGTATAACCTCCAAAGTTCGTTAGGAACTCCTTATGCTCTGCCGAGTTCCATTGATGCTCTGGATGCAAGTTCTGAAACATCTGACGGAAGCGTTCCAATGTTGCGATGTCAATGTCGGCCATTGTGTAATATTCCAACAACAATCCATCATTGCCAGCTTCATTGGCATCACGGAGCATCATTTTCAACTCTTGCTCCGTACAATGATAGTCGCCTTCATGGTTGCGTTTGAAAGTTCCTCTTGACAAATTGTTGTTGATATAGACAGGACGGACTGTATAATCGGCACGAGGCACGTTGATGGCAATGATTTCCTTACCATCAAAATCTATTGTCTGTATATCGTCATCATGCAAAAGATTTACATTCACTTTCTCTTTGCTGTTGACAATATTCCACAAGTCCTTGCGAATTTTGTCGGCATCCTCAACACCAACTATCTCAAACCGCTTGTCCTTATCATGCTCGTCCATATGCTCTACAACACCCAACAGAATGGTTCCACCGTATGTGTTGGCAAAAGCGGAATAAGTGTCCCAAAGCGAATTTGGCACACCCTTCGTAGCTTTCTTGCATTCGAGCGTTACACGCTCACCATCAGACAGAAGTTTGTATATGTCATTTATTTTACTCATCACAATCATTCTTCTAAATCCATACATTGCAAAAACAAAGTATAAGATTTGGTTATTTATGCTGTATCCAAGGAGATTGCGTTAATATCCTTAAAACTTTCTCGAAATTTTGTTTCTGCTTTTTTGCATTGAAATCATAGTAATCAGAACTATCTTTGAGGTGTTCTTCGAATAATTTTACAAAAAACTTAACATCAGCAATACATGCTTCCCCCCATGTGCAAGAAGGCGTAAGAAACAGTCCAGATGGTTTTTGCTGATATAATTCTATGGCTTTATAAATATCTCCATTCAAAACATGAAAATCAGCCAAATTTACTTGAGTGATCGGAGAGTCGAGTTCACGCTTTGGCATATATTCAAGGATTTTATCTACATTTTCAAAAAAAGCATTTCCATTACAATTGTCATATATCGACATGATTAGTTTGGCAAAGCTAAGTTCATATACTTCTGTAGCAATATATACATGTTCGCAGTTCAGTACTTTAAGTTCTCTTATTCTTCCATCTGCAGCAAACATTCTGAACTCCTTTCGATTAGAACAATATGCATAAAAGTGTGATAATGAGTTCATGCCATGTTTTGTACAAAGGCCTAATCCAATATGCGGGGCATCGTAAGTCGCTCCCATCCTGCAAAATACTAAGTTGGACAAGAAACGGGTACTATACCCCGAGTTGTTTGAATCGTATGCAATCCATATTGGGTTGCCATTAGCAATAGCATTAAAGAGAATTTCTCTCATCGTATAAAAGTCTTCACTTTGCATACAAGGATTATACTCCCATTGTTTCTCAGAGAACAAGTTTTCCATCGGAACTATATCTTTAATTTCGTCTACTGGAATTTCAAGTTCGTATCCAAGGGGGCTTTTTCCTGTTATGAACTCGTTGCCGCTGTGAGAAACAATTTTTATTTGTTTATTTTTATAGACCCATTGATAACCGTCATTTTTAAGCACTTTGCAATAATCACAATTTATTTGGGCAATTTTATCAATGACAGAAACCCGTTTAGATTGTTCTATTGGAGGCAAAACATCTTCATCAGGCTTAATAAATCCCAAACGCTCTGTATCATAGGTAGCAGAAACATGGTTCGTTTGTGTATCGTCTGTGGAAACATAATCTGACAAGTTTAGATAATGCTCCCTTGCGTTGTCAGAGGCCATTTGCTCAGCTTGCTCGTAAGTCCACCTTTCTACGGATTCTAATGTATCCTCATCATATTTAATACTCTCATCATTAGTCAGCCATCTTAGCATACGTTTAATATAGTTGGTTACACCTTCTATATTTTTATGTATTTGCGACTCTGCAAAACGTATTACGCACCATCCATTTCTAATAAAATATCTATCACGTAGATTGTCGCCATTGCCTTTGTAATGGATTGGTTTGCGACTTACAATATCATAAGGTTCATCTACTTCTATGTCTACATATATGTTTCGTTCTTTCCAATAAAGGCACACGTCAGGCCGATATGAATAATTTCTATTCAATATCGGTAATTTCACATTGTCAAGAACTATAATATTATTAAGTTCCTGACACATTTTGCGTATGCTACTTAACAACACAGGTTCCATAACACCAACTGTTGTTCCTGTTTTATCACGTTGAGGAATCAGAATAGAAGTATCATGCTGCGGAATCTTTACCGACGGAAAACTGTCATGATCCAATTCTCCTTGGAACTTGTCATATAGAAATTTTCCTTCAAAAGCAAGATTATGTTCAGCTACATCCTGCTTATGTTTACATCTCTTTCCTATATTCTGTTTTCCGGACAGAGGACTTGAATTGTTAGGATTAAGTTTTTTGGGGGTTGGTGCTGGATTGATGAATACACGGGGTTCTAATGTTATTATATTCTCTATCGAACCATCATTTTCATCATGAACATCAACGACATTGGTACTAAGTTGTTTCTTAATTTTCTTGTATGGAACAAATTTTACAATATTCTTTGCTGGTGATTTTTTTATTTCTTTTTTTTGAATATCAAAATAAGTTCTTCCCAAGCTTTTAACGATATGAAATGCTCCAAAATCCTTCAAAGATATTCTATGTCCTTGTTGCAATTCTGAAAGTATAGTCTTTATGTAACAGTTTACAATTATTTTGGAAAGACGAATAGAAAATTTTGTTCTTCTTGCCACCTCCCTTATTAATTGTTTCTTATTCATATGCTAATTATTATATATTATCATTATTAGTAAAATAAAAAACACTGAAAATTTTAAATTATATACTGCTTGATATTTATTCAATAGTAATATTCTCAATCGGCCAAAACAAATCCTGTATTTCAACATTCAGACATTTGGCGATCTCCACCAGTGTCTCGACATTCGGCTGTATGGTGTTGGTACACCACTTTGAGACGGTTGCAGGATCTTTACCCAATTGTTCAGCGAGCCATTTGTTGGTTCGTTTCTTTTCAGCCAGGACGACCTTTAGTCTGTTTATATCTTTACTCATATTTGCGTATAATTATTTGGAAAGTACAAAAGTAGTTATTCCCTGTTAGAATAACGAATAAAGGTGTTGAGTTATTATGTTAGATAGTGATATTTGTATTATATAGATGATATATACATCAATTTATAGAATATATGAGCTAATCTACCTGACTATAGTTTGTCATTTGGTGACTCATAAAATGGGCAATGTCAAGTGAAATGCAATGAAATCATGAGAAATACGGATGAAAACAACATAAACTTTGCCAACCACAACAAATTAGCGACGAATTATGTTGGCAAAATGTTGGCAATTTTATAAAAGCAAAAATCCTAACTACTCAATATCAAGCAGTTAGGATGTGTGCGCCTGATAGGACTCGAACCTACACGTCGTGAAACACCAGATCCTAAGTCTGGCGCGTCTACCAATTTCGCCACAGGCGCGCTATTGTAGTGCAAAGATACAAACTGACAGGCAATGGACAAAGCATTTGCTACAGAAAAGTAGAAAAGCTCGACTTGCACAGAGACTTAAACAGAGAATTGCACAGAGAATTAGACAGGGACGTGGACAGCGAATTGAATAGAGACTTGGAAAGGGAATTGGACCGTGTCAGTGTAGCGTCAGACATCAAGTGTAAACATAACGAAAGCGTTCCGAAAATGTCGGGCTTGTGCCGGACGCATTCGGAACGCTTTTAATGTGGATTTAGTTGTGTGTCGTGTCAGCCGTCAATATGTGTGCGGTGCTTGATGGGCGCCACACTCATGCAGATGACGCGTGACTTAGAACACAACCTTCTGACCATTGATAATGTAAACACCCTTTTCGGCTTTGTTTACACGACGGCCACTGAGATCGTAGATGGTTTTGATGGTGCTGACAGGCACATTCACCACCTTGTTCACACCAGTGGGCAGACCAGCGCTGAGGTCGATGTCGAGAGTGGCGTTGGCAGAGATGTCGTAAGTAGCCACCTTGTTGTCATAACGTACTGACACCTGACGGTCAACGTCCTGGTTGTTGGTGATGCGCACTGCGGTGGCCTTGCCCTCGCTCCATTCCTCGTCAACCGTGTAGTTGCCCTGGGCCTTGAGACCCTTCACACTACCATTCTTCCATGAAGAAGGCAGGGCGGGAAGGATAGTGATAACATCGTCGTAGCTCTGGAGCAACATTTCGGCCACACCGCTGGTGCAACCATAGTTACCATCGATCTGGAAGGGTGAGTGTGCGTCGAACAGGTTGTAGTAGCAACCACCCTGACCGCCCATGGCGATGGTGTAAGACGTAGAGTGACGGAGCGCGCGCTGCAAGTTGTAGTGAGCCTTGTCACCATCGAGACAACGGGCGTAGGTGTTTGTCTGCCAGCCCATTGACCAGCCGGTCACGTCGCCCTTACGGGCAATCATGCCGTTGTAAGCTGCCTGGAACTGCTTCACGCTGTCGGCGTCTGTGGCAAATGCGCTTACCTGGTTGAAGGGGTAGAGGCACATGAGGTGTGAGAGGTGACGGTGATCGGGATCTGAAAGGGGAAGGTTCTTCCACTCTGAGATGCAGGGCTTGGCCTCTGACCAATTTACGCCGCCAGGATTGTAGTTCTCAACCCACACACCCTTGTCAAAGTTGTTGTAAAGGTCTTCGAGCTCAGCCATCTCGGCTGCAGTAACAGGCGACTCGTTACCGAGTTCGGCATAGCCTTCGAACAAGTCCTTCAAGCCCTGATAAGCTGTTTGCTGGGCAAAGGCTGTGATTTGGTTCCATTCACCGTGTTCGGGGCTCCATTCGCCTGTAATTACATACTGGCCATCGGTGTTCTTTGTAGCGATGCTCTTGGTAAAGAGGGCATTCTGGTACATTACGGGAAGTGCCTTCTTAAGGAAGTCGCGGTCGAGCGTGTACTTGTAGTAGCGCCACAAGTGGTCGCAATACCAGGCACCGAGTGCCTTCATGTTGCTGTTCTCCCAGGTTGAAGTGCCGCCAAAGATGTTGTTCTCAACAGCTATCGTCCAGCCCTTGGCACCGTTCTTAACCTTCTGTGCCAAAGCTACCCAAGGAGAGTTGGGAGCCGAAGCCAGGTCGATGATGTTGTAGAGGAAGGGCAGGTGCATCTCGCTGAGGTTGGTGGGGTCAGCGGGCCAGTAGTTCATCTGTACGTTGATGTCGGCGTGGATATCGCAGTGCCAGAAGTCGGTGTTAGAGCGGTCGTTCCAGATACCCTGCAAGTTGCTGGGGGCGTGGATTGAGCCGTCGAGGTTGGCTGCTACTGTCATGTAACGGCCATACTGGAAGTAGAGACTCTCGAGGTAGTAAGCATCGGCAGTGCTCTTGTTGGCAGCGGCGGCATTGTAATACTTGAGGAGGTTCTCAGTAGTCTTGTCTGTGCAAACCTCGGCAATGTTGAGGTCGGCACGGTTCATGTAGCCGCTGAACTTGGCTACGTGGTCATTGAGCAAGGTAGCATAGTCCTTTGCAGTAGCTGCAGTGAGGCGGCCCTGCACGGTGGCAGCAATGTCGTCGGCAGAGGCACCGCTCTTGCAGCCGGCCTTAGTGGCATCAAAGTCGGTGGCGGCAGCGAGGAACACGTTCACCCATTCTGCGCCAGACACGTGAATGCCTTCATTGTCGGTTGTGATGTTTGCGCCATCGCTGGCAAGCACCTTGTAGGCAGCGTTGTACGACACGAGGGTCATCGCGCCGCTAAAGGTTGCACCACCATCGGCGTAAGTCACATTGCCGGCACCAATCTGGTTGTCGGGCATGAAAGTTACCTTCAGGTTGAGCTTGTCGGTACCCTTGGCCTCGTAGTGTGCCACGAGCACCTTGTCGGTGGCTGAAGTGAAGTAGCGGCGGCTGTAAGTGGTGGCATCGTCGCTGCTCTTGTAGTTTACACCACCCACACCATTGACGATGTCGAGGTAGCGCACATAGTCCTTCACAGGCTTGGTGTCATCGGCAAACGAGAATGCTTTGCTCATGTCGGTCACCATTACCGAACCGAAGTTCTGGTACCAGCCGCGCGAGTTGTTCTCGCCACCGCCATTGCCTGTGCTGCCCTGCCAGAGGGTCTTTTCGTTGAACTGGAGCTCGTCCTTGAAGATGCCGCCGCGGATTGTGGCGCCAAGCTGTCCGTTGCCCAAGGGGAGGGCGTATTCCATCCACGTGTCACTCACACCGGTCTTGGCCACGGGCACATTGTACCACAGGGCATACTTGCTGATGTCGGTGGGACGTGTGCCGGGCTGTACGGTGTTGTACTCGGCATAGAGAATGTCGTCAGAGGGCTGTACTTCAACGAAGGTGAAGTTTGAACCAGCGTCGTTGCCGCTACCGGCTGCTGTATTGTTCCAAAGACCGAGGTTGTCGCCGCGCTTGTTCCAGTAGTTGTTGGCAGAGCCAGCCAACTTAACCTGGCTTACACCGCTGCCGTCGAGCTTGATATAGCCATCAAAGTAAGTGGTATAAGTGGCATCGTAGTTTGTGAGGGCCGGGCTCTGCAGGGTAGCGCGGGCATCACCCTCGCTGCCATTGCTGGCGAGCACCTTGCCTGCATTCTTGGCATTGATGAAGCGGTAAGTGCCGTCAGCCATCTTCACCACGTGCCAGCAATAATTGAGGCCGGCTACTGACGAGCCTTTCAACACTACATTGTTGTCCTCAGCGTTAAGATAGGCACCCGAGGCCACCTTGATAGTGTAGTACTTGTTGTAAGCGGCAAGTACATCGGTTGCATCTTCCAAGCGGAACTTTGAGGCTTCGGCAGCTGTTTCCCAACGTACCACGCCGTTCCAGTTAACCATGTGCAAGGCATTGCGATTGGCTGTTCCGCCTTCAACATAGATGTTGCAATAGCCGTTCTTGCCGGCGTAAGCCACGGTGTAAACTTGTGCAGATGCCTTGTCGGCTACGAGAGGAACGCATTTATCATTTTCGCCAGGAATGGCACCTATGTACATGCCCGACTCGGCATTCTTTATATAATAGGTGTTGTCCTTGTCGGCCTTTTCAAATACCCAAGCGTGGTTGAGTTGCCAGCCGCTCTCGTCAGAACCGAGTGCGTCATATCCATTCCAAACCTGTGCACTCACGTACATCTTGCTATGCTGCAAGTTGCCGATGAAGAGTGTCTTGCCATTGAGGTCGGTGCCAAGCACGCCTTCGGCAGAGTTCAGGTCTTCGATCTTAGTCTGCAAATTGGCAATGGCGGTTTCGAGTTCGGCCTTGGTAGCAGGTGCCGTAGCGGGCAAACTGTTAATGGCATCAGAAGCATCGTGATAGAAGTACTTCATGCCGTTGGCAGCCTTGAGCTGTGCCACGTAACCAGCATACACATTCTGAAGCAGGGGCACCATGGGCGACTCGATGTCTGTAGCCTCGTCAAGTGTGGCCTCCACAATCGTCAGGCGGTTGCCATCATCGGCAGTAGCCCAGCTGTTAACTACGCAACCAGCCGCATCACCGCCTTTTGCTTGCATATTGATGGTGTTTGAACCGAGCTTAAACAACCAAGGATTGTTGGCATTGCCTGTAGCTGTAATTGACAGCTCAGTGTTAGGGGCGCTTTCGTAATTGCCGTTAGACGACACGAATTTTTTGGCACCCACGCTGTAAAGGAAGTGCTTGCCGCCTACGGTGTAGATGGCAAACTGCTGTGCGGCGGCTGTGGTGCTGGCAGTACCAGCGTCCTTGACGCCAGAACCTGCGCTACCGGCCAACTTGCCCGTATAGTTTGCACTATACAGCAGATAGCCACGCACACTCTTGATGTTGTAAACTTTGCTATTGCTCAAATTGCTGAGGTCGGTCACCACGTCACCGGCTTTGGCAAAGGCAGCCTGTGGCGGGACGCCCATCAGCAGGGCGAACAACGCAAACAAGAAAAGTGAAAATCTTTTCATAGAGTTTGTTGTGATTGGTAATTATTAGATTGATTTGTATATTGTTTTGCTGTGTGTTGCAATAATGCAAAATACATGCAGCAAAAGTACAACAAAATCAGTGGTTTTGCAAACTTTATATGCTGAAAAAGCACTTTTGGGCGGTTCTGATAATTCTTCTGAGCATTCGGATTATTGTTTGCTTAAATAGGAACAGGTGCATTGCTTGCCTTGAAAAACATATTTCATTGCTCGCGCAACCCACCCGAAAAGTTACATTGCAAATTACTTGCATCTTGCACTTTTTACCTGTACTGCGCTGATTATCAGTCTGTTGCGTAGTGTAGGTAACCTTGTTTTTTGCCTACACGCTGTTTGCACTACCTGCAGTTATTTGCATGCTGTTTACACTTATTTGCACGGTGTTTGACCCTTATTATACACGTCAGTATCTGTTTGCATGATTGGTTATGCCACTTACACTTTTGGGCATAGGGGGAGCGATTTTTTGGTAAGAGCAACCGAAACGACTGCCTCCCGTTATTGTATCACCGCCCTTGCGCTTACATGGCGTCATGCTGCTGTGGCTGCAGAGCGGTGGTAGTGTTTACGTGTAGGCAAGTGCAGATAAGTGCAGGCGGAAAACGATGTTGCCTACACTCTGTAATGAACTGATAATCAATGCAGTACATGTAAAAAGTGTAGGGTGTAGGCAAATTGCATGATTAACGAAATATGGGTGTGATGTGGTGGAGCACTAAACGCTATCACTAAACGCTATCACTAAACGCAAGCACTAATGGGGGCGACGCGTCCCGCGTCGGGCATTAAGGCAAAGGCTCACAGATAGGCGTGTAATTAGTGCTGTCTGTGAGCCTTTATTGGGTGTATGAACATGATATATTCCCGACGCGGGACGCGTCGCCCCCATTAGAGGTAGCGTTTTGTATTTAAGCTGTTCGTAAGGTACGATTAGGGGCGGGCCTGTGAGATTACTCTCAACCAGCCCGCCCCTAATTACGTTTTAATAGTATTTATGTATTTATGACGCTGGACAGATAGACGTGACAAAGGGACGTGCAACAATCCGTCAAGACCAGCACGTTACTACATTTGTGCCGTCAGTTCGACAATCTTCACCACCAGTTCTGACGCCTTCTGCATAGAGGGGATAGGCAAGAACTCGTGAGGCCCGTGGAAGTTGAGCCCGCCGGCAAAGATGTTGGGACAGGGCAAGCCCATGAATGAGAGTTGTGCACCATCGGTGCCACCACGAATGGCACGCACCCTTGAGGGTATGTGGCATGCTTTCATGGCGTCGAGCACAATGTTTACCACATGGGGCACGGGTTCAATTTTTTCGCGCATGTTGTAATATTGGTCGTTGATGGTGACCGTCACCGTGCCTTGGCCATAACGCTCGTTGAGCCACTCGGCAGCCTTTTGCACAAAAGCTTTGCGCTGCTCGAAGCGCTGGCGGTCGTGGTCGCGTATGATGTAGCTGAGAGTGGCGTGCTCCACATTGCCCTCAATGCCAAGCAGGTGGTAAAAGCCCTCATACTCCACAGTCTGTTCGGGCGTTTCGGTCACAGGCATTTCAGCCGCAAATTCGGCGGCCACACGTGCGGCATTGATCATTTTGCCCTTGGCATAGCCCGGGTGCACGCTCACACCACGCACCTCCACCTTTGCACTGGCAGCATTAAAGTTTTCGTATTCAAGTTCGCCCAGTTCGCCACCGTCCATGGTGTAGCCCCATGCGCAGTCGAACTTTTTCACATCAAACTTGTGGGCGCCAAGCCCAATCTCCTCGTCGGGGTTGAAGCCTACGCGCACACGTCCGTGCTTGATTTCGGGGTGATTGATAAGGTAGTCCATGGCCTGTACAATCTCGGCTATGCCGGCCTTGTCGTCGGCACCGAGCAGGGTGTGGCCGTCGGTAACGATGATGTCCTGCCCTACATGGTCGAGCAATTCGGGAAATTTGGCGGGCGAGGTTACGATGCCGGCCTCGGCATCGAGCACAATGTCGCCGCCATCGTAGGCCTTGACAATGCGGGGCTTGATGTTAGCCCCCGAGCAATCGGGACTGGTGTCCATGTGCGAAATAAAGCCAATGGTGGGCACCTCCTTGTCGGTGTTGGCAGGCAGAGTGGCATACACATAACCATTCTCGTCCATCTCGACATCGGTCATGCCAATGCCCTTGAGTTCGTCGCGCAGATATTCAGCCAGTTTAAGCTGCTTGGCCGTGCTTGGCGTGGTGTCAGCGTCCTCGGCACTTTGGGTGTCGAAGCTGACGTAGTTCAGAAATCTTTCTACTATATCCATAGTGGTCTGTTATTTGAAGTATTTTTCGAGTTTCTTGATGCCACCGCTCAGGCAGAAGGCCACCACGGTGTCGCCGGGCTTGATGAGGGTTGAACCGTTGATAAGTTCGCCATGCCCGGCTCGCACCAGACCGCCAAGGGTGACGCTCGACGGCAGTTCGAGGTCCTTGACCGGTTTGCGGGTGATTTTGGCCTCGGCCGACACACTGAACTCCGCCACATCGGCATTGGCCACGGTCAAACTCTTGACCGACGTGATGTCGGCCTTGAGCATCATTTGGTAGATGTGGCTGGCGGCAAAGGTCTTTTTGTTGATGATGGTGCCAATGTCAAGGCTTTCGGCCATGCCTATATAGTCGGTGTTTTCGACCATGGCCACCGTTTTGCGCACACCGAGGCGCTTGGCAGCTAAGCAGGCCAGGATGTTGGTTTCGGAGTTCTCGGTCAGCGCGCAGAAGGCTTGTGCCTTGCGTATGCCTTCCTCCTCGAGCAATGACAGGTCGCGTCCGTCGCCGTGTATGATCATGGCATGCCGGTTGGTCACCACCTCGTTGAGGCGTTGGGCACGGTGCGCATCAGCTTCAATTATTTTGGCGTGCATATAGTCGGGCATGGCGTTGGCCAGATGCACGGCTGTGCTGCCACCGCCCATGATGAACACGTTTGACACATCGGGGTACTCCTCCTTGCCGGCAATGTCGCGTATGTAGTTGACGTACTTTGGCGTGGTCATGAAATAAACCACATCAAGTGCGCGCAAGCAGTCGCCGCCATGGGGTATGACGGTGTCGTCGCCACGTTTAACCGCCACAATGTGATAGGGCGATTCGGGGCCGCAAAGGTTTTTGAGCGGTTGGTCAAGTATCTGCGCATTGGAGCGCACCTTTACGCCGAGCAGAATGAGGGCGCCGTCCTGCACTTCCCACCATTGGCGTATCCAGCTGCGCTTGATGTTGTGCAATATTTCCTGTCCGGCCAGCATTTCGGGGTAGATGATGGAGCCGATGCCCACCGTTTTGAAAAATTCGCGGTGCTGCGGCAGTGTGTACTCAAAGTTGTCCACTCGCGCCACCGTCTTTTTAGCACCAAGTTTTGAGGCCAGCATACAGGCAGTCATGTTATGTGCCTCATCGGGGGTGACGCCAATAAAGAGGTCGGCATTTCCCACCTCAGCCTCTTGCAATGCCGATATGGACGATGGGGGAAGCGGCAGGGTGAGAATGTCGAGGTTGGACGAGATGTCCTCCAGCTTTTCGGGCGACTCGTCCATGAGTGTGATGTCGTGGTTTTCACGCGACAGGAGCTTGGCCAGGTGTGTGCCCACGGCGCCGGCTCCGGCTATGATTATTTTCATTGTTCCTTAAGTGGGTGTTCAAAATATATTGTACAGTCAGTAGGTGTCATTTTTACATTGAAAGCTCGCTCCCGAGGCGCAGATGTCTCTTTCAATGTATAAATAATTCAGAACCACCTACTTAGAATTTTGTGCTGTCTTTGGCGGCATCATGTTGTGCAACAAAGTGTGCAGCGAATCGTCCTCGCCCACAACCCAAATGGCATCGTGGCGCACAATGACGCGTTCGGCTGTGGCGGGTTCGATATTGCCATCGGCGTCTTCAAAACCTACTGCCATGCAGTGATACGCTGAGCGTATGCCGCTGTCGCGTAGTGCGGTGCCGATGAGCGGGCTGCCCTCGCGTACGAGCAGACGGCGCAGCAACAATTTGCTTGCGGTTTGCGGCAGCACAGCCAGTTCGTGATTCATGCGCTGCTGAAAAAGCTGCAAACTTTCGTCACTGCCAATGGCCTCGATGCGGTCGCCCGGAAATATCATGGTGTCGCCATCGGGCACATTGATGCGGTGGCTGCCACGCACAATGGCAGCTATCATCACCCCGTCGTGATGGCTGAACCCAAGGTGGCGCAGGTGGCACCCGCCCCAAGCGGAGTCTTCGGGCACCTCGAGTTCGGCAATGTGAATGTTGCGGCTGTTGAGCCGGCCGGCATAGCCAGGCTCACCTGCCGTATTGGTTTGCGCCATCACCTCGCGCGAGCGCAAATTCTGCAAGAACACGCGCTCCATTTTGATGCTGACCCACTTGACGTGGCGTGAAGCGATGATGAGCGCTACTATCAGCACCGAGGCGAGTGTGTTCCATACCCACCAGAAGGGTGACAGAAAGTTGATGACATAATATATGGCTGCCGTGGCCAGTGCATATCGCACACCAAATGTAACCCACAGCCCGACATGGTTCATGCGGCTGCGGCGGCGCAACTGTTTCCATTCATCAGAATGATTTTTACGCATGACGATGGCGCGCAAAAAGGGCGAAGCCACTAACACTGTGAGCAAGCCGCACGCCACATTGCCCGGCCAATGGCCTAATGCGCCGCGGCACAGGGGTAGCAACACAGTGAAGGATATGAGTATGACGGCCACACTGAGGGTAAGGTAGGCCCCCACCTGGCTGACCAGAGCCATGAGCAGGCGTTTCCACACACCATCGGTGGCTGCAACAGCAGATTGAGCTCCGGCATGTGTGCCGCGTTCCATCAAGCGGTGCATCACATTTTGCGGCACCACACGTTCAAGCAGGCGGCATGCAGGCTGAGCGGCCCTTATCATGTAGGGGGTGAAGAAAGTTGTGATAATGCTGACAGCTACCACTACAGGATAAAGGAAGTCGCTTGTCACGCCGAGCGATATGCCAAGCGAGGCTATAATAAAGGCGAACTCACCGATTTGTGCCAACGAGAAACCGCCTTGCACCGCGATGCGCAGGGGTTGGCCCGAAAGCAAGAAGCTGGTGGTGCCAAACACGGCCTGCCCCACAATGATGGCGATGCACAGCACCACTATGGGCAGCCAATAGGCGACCAGCACAGCGGGGTCGACCAACATGCCCACCGATACAAAGAATATGGCTCCAAAGAGGTCCTTGACGGGTGACACCACGCGCTCTATCTTTTCGGCCTCTACCGTCTCGGCCAAGATGCTTCCCATCATAAAGGCCCCGAAGGCTGAACTGTAACCTACCTTGCCGGCTATGACGACTAACAGAAAGCAGAGTCCGATGCTCACCACAAGGAGTGTCTCCTTGTTCAAGAACCGGTGGGTGCGGCGCAGAAATATGGGTATGATGTACACGCCCACCACAAACCATAGTATGAGGAAGAAGCCAAGCTTGAAAAGGCTGCCTACGAGTTCCATACCCTGAAACTGGCGCGACACGGCTAATGCGCTGAGCACTACCATGAGCAATATGCCGAGTATGTCCTCTAAGATGAGTACGGAGAGCACCTCGCCCGCAAACTTTTGCTGCCGCAGCCCGAGGTCGTCAAAGGCTTTGTAAATGATGGTGGTGCTGGACATGGCAAGCATGCCGCCAAGGAACAGGCTGTTCATGCTGCCCCAGCCAAACAGGTGGCCCACCATGTTGCCAACACTCATCATGCAGAACATGACACTGCAGGAGGCTATGACGGGGCCGATGCCCATCTTGACTATTTTTTTGAACGAAAACTCGAGGCCGAGCGTAAACATCAAGAATATGACGCCTATGTCGGCCCATGTGTGTATGCTGCTCATATCGCTCACGCTGGGGGTATAAGGCATGTGTGGCCCTGCTAAAAAACCAGCCACAATATAGCCTAACACCAATGGTTGCTTTAGACGCTTGAACACCAGCGTCACGAGGCTTGCCGAGATGAGTATGAGCGCAAGGTCGGATATAAACGATTCCATACAGGGTTACAAGTTTACAAGTTGAAAAGTTGACAAGTTTACAGGTTGACAAGTTCATAAGTTTACGGGTTAACGGGTAAGTATGCAGAACTCTACTTATTATGTCAAAGTCAGACTGGTAAGAATCTTAAAAGCTTGACAAACTTACCCGTTAACCCGTCAACTTGTTAATTCAAGTTTCGGATTTAGCAAGGGCAGGCTGAAAGCCCAATGGAGCACATAGCCCAGGGCAAGCGAAGCGACACCCTGGGGCATCCGCATAGTAGAGTCTCCGCGCCCTGTAAGGGCAAAAGCTTTAACCCTTTATGTTGTTATTTTTACTTGATAGCTGATTTAGCGGTCTTAAAGAGGAACTTCGTATGTATATTTTGTTCAACACCTGCGCCATGTCCTAAAGCTTTTGCCCTTACAGGGCGCGACTACTTCAACACGCGATACCCAGGGTGCCGCTTCGCTTGCCCTGGGCTATGTGCTCCATTG
>ERZ1026878.165-NODE-165-length-55321-cov-44.566171_pt1 | contig 55321 bp, 48 predicted proteins | sample MGYA00380169_ERZ1026878 | MGnify/ENA primary metagenome ERZ1026878 (study PRJEB33269, sample SAMEA4719805) | human gut metagenome | biome: human-associated habitat; feature: organic feature; material: feces | place: Cameroon | collected 2013-10 ...
CTTTATTAATAATACACGTTGACTCACAGTATTAACGTAACAACTCATGACAATATGGGTGTTGACTAATTCAAAGTGTTCATTCTGTTGGCAAAAAACTATAAAAAAGCGTTCACATTTCGGACTTTTGGTGCACCAAGGGTTCACCGTTTTACGCCATTTGTGACGTTTTTGTGAATACCTGTGAAGGGTGGGTTCACGCCCTGAATCCCCTCTGTTTATCGGACTTCCGACGCTGATGTGAAGGGTGAACCCTCGTTTCTTGCTTTCACACGCATACGCGAAAGAAAATAAATAAAGAAAGAAAACAGCAGTATGGGTAATGCCTTAAAAACATATAAAAGAATATATATATATTATTATAGACGTTCACAACTTCACAAAATGGTCGCAAGCACGATAAGTTATTCAGACCTGCCAATGACTTACTGAGATTTCCCGGTAAGTCATTGAGACATCTCAGTGACTTACCGGGACATACTAACTATTAAACTGAGGTTTCGTCCCTTCAGCCCGTACTTAAACCACTTGTGAAACTTAAGTAACTTCTATACTTGCTAAACTTCAATAACCAATAAATAGGCGTATAAATACCTGAAAGCATGAGAATAAGAAAAAAGGCATATCGCAAGAACCAAAAGTAAGCCATACGCAAACGATTACGTAAAAAATCTAATTTTAGACAAAATGGATTCATTCCTATTTAACATATTTTTTGTATCTTTGCAGCCGAAAAGAAAGTGCAATCGATTGCACAAAAAATCATCGTATAAGTTCTCGACAGCACCCGCTCTATATGGATGTTTAAAACAGACTACCATCAAAAATAACTAAAGAAAACAATCAGCGGTGCATAAACTTACCATAAAGTATGAGATATTTAAAACAGCTAAATAAGCACAAAAACAATAAAACTAAAAGTGAAATGAAACACGAAACACTAACATTCCGCTTCCTCGACATGAGCCGAGGCGGTTTCGCTCGCCTGTTTCTTCTCCTTTTACTCCCATGCCTCAGCGTCATTGGAGTGAAAGCGGCAAATAGCAATGGGGGGGGTAAAATTCAATTCCGGTGTCCGCTATTCACAGTGGGCGATTAATTCGCGACTTTATGATTTCCGTGGAAATCAAAAAGCTTATGGCTTTGCGAAATGGAATTCAGAAACAGGGTCATTAGAAGAGTATGCCAACAAAGCGAACATGAAATTGGATTATGTCGCTGGTCTTGTTGGCAAAGCCACTCTTGAAGCTTCTGATTACTATGTAGATTTCGATTGGGCAAAACCTTGGTTTAAATCCGCACAGGCCTATGCTACAGATTATCACTATTTCGCACAAGCAAACGACAAGATGACCCTTGACAATATGAATGCTGCAAAAATGGCATTTCATATTATCAATAATAGCAAATGGGGCGAGGATGCAGCAAAAGCTACTGCAAAGAATGCTATAGAAGCTATTATCACTGATTTAAAATATTATAACGAGTACTATGTTATCGGCGGTAGTAAATCTAAATCTAATGTCAAAGATGATACAGCCAATGATGTTCAAAAGGCAATGTTTGGTGGTTGGTTCCACAAATATAATTATGTAGACCAAGTATGGTGTGATGGAATGTATATGGGACCAGCCCTTCTTGCACAATTGATAAATTATAAAAATGCAACCAATAATGTTTCAAACGATGATTGGGGGCTATTGACAAAACAGTTTTCTATCACATGGGAACAGTTGTGCGATTCCAAGACTGGTCTTTTATATCATGGAATGACAGCAACACCTAACATCACAGATTGGTCTAAAGCTACAGATGCTACTTCTTATCATTCAGGAGCATTCTGGGGAAGAGCCAATGCTTGGTATATGCTTGCTTTAGTCGATGTCCTTGAGATTATGCCAACAAGCAATACTAATTATTCTACTATGAAAGGTTATCTTGAAAAACTTGCAGCAAGCATAGCATCTTACCAAAACGAAGATGGAACTTGGTATCAAGTATTGGACCAAAAAGACAATGCACTTGATGGGAACTACGAAGAGTCATCATGTTCTGCTCTTTTTACAGCTGCATACTTGAAAGCCTTACGCTTGAAATTACTTGATAGCACATATGAGACTATGGCAAAGAAAGCATACGTTGCCTTAGTAAATAAATTTATGGCTTATGACAAGGATGACAACAACAAAATCCAAATTTTGGGAAGTTGTTGTTCGGCTGGATTAGGAACTAACAATAAAAAATTACGTGATGGCTCACGCAGTTATTACATTAACGGTGATGACGCAAAAGCTGTAACTGGCGAAAATACTGGTTATTATTATACCGAGGGCAAGGTTCTCGGTGGCTTCATCATGGCTGCAACTGAGTACGAGCGTGCTTATCAGAACCAGGACAGCAAGCAGATTCTGTTTGCCAAGGACTTGGCTCCAAGCTATGACTTCACTACTACAGCAGGAACCCTCGATGCAACTGCATACGGAAGCGTTGATGTTTCTTATCAGTGGTATAAGGATGATAGTGCTATCGCAGATGCCAAATCCGCTACTTATACTCCAACAGAAGATGGAAAATATTACTGTAAAGCCACATCGGGTAGCACTACTATCACTACAAGCACTGCCGATGTAACCGCCAATTCGTCACCTTCTACAACTACTAAATATACCGTCAGTGCAACAGCTGGAGAAGGTGGCTCTGTATCTATCAAAAACGGTAACGAAGACATCACCTCAGGTTCTACTGTTGTTGCAGGATCAACTATTACGTTTACAGCAAATCCTGCAAGCGGCTACAAGTTCAAAAATTGGACTGTAAACAATACTACAAATGAAGAGACGAGCACTACACTCACAATCTCAAATATTGCCGCCAACACTATTGTTGTTGCAAACTTTGAAAAAGATTCTTCAACAGAAACAGAGACTTCTTCTGTTATTTTTGACTATACTGTTCCAACTACTACAGACATTAAAGTAGAATCTTCCTATGAAGCTACTGGGGGCACCGTTAATTTCCAAAAGGGAACAAAAGCTGATGCGAATGGATATAAATTAGACAGCGACACAAAATATATTTGTTTAAATCTAAACAAAACTTTAGCTGTAGGAGATGTTATCACCATACAAGCGTATGCTACATCTAATGGCGGAGGAGTCATAGCGTCAACTTCTACATCAACGGTAAATAATCAAGTTATAGGAAAACTTGCTGAGAAAAACAAAAAGTTAGAGTTGACATACACCGTAACAGAACAAGACATTTTAAATGGCAAAAAAACTATATATCTTTTTAGAAATTCAGTTTCAACATATATACAAGCCATCAAGATTACTCGTGCCAACACACAGGTAGCTCTTACTGCATCTTTCTCTCCTGCAACAATCTCTGGCACAGAAGGCGATGCAGCACAGAATCTCCCTGCTCTTACTGTCAAGGCTGGCGAAACCACATTGACAGCAAACGACTATACCGTAACCTATGCTTCTGGCAATAATACAGTAGCAAAGGTAGAGAATGGTAAGGTATGTTTTGTTGGTGAAGGTGAAACAAACATCGTTGCCACCATCAAGCCTACAGATACAAACAAGTATAAAGAGACTTCTGCTACATTTGCCGTTAAGGTAGAGAAAAAGCAAACTCCAGTTACCCCAACCGAAGATGTTATCTACAACTGGAATACCATCGGTAGCCAGAAAGAGAATATCGCTGTTACAGAAGGAACAAAGACTATAAATGGAACTTCTACGCCATGTATTAACTTCGGTAGCAACTATAACGCCAGCAGATATACCTATATGTCTATCAAGGACAAGGATAAAGGAGGCTTTAAGGCAGGCGATATTATTACTATCACAGGCCTTTATACTGGTAGTAAAACAACAGGTATAGGTATGGAAATCCATACTGCAAGAGATGGCAAAGCTGTCTTTAGCACACCTTATTATAGTAAGGAACTTAAGACTTATACCTATACACTTACAGAAGACTGTGACTCTCTCTTCTTCGGTCGCTATGGTGGAGCTACCCCTAATGTAACCGAACTGAAGGTAGTTCGTCCTGCAACTTCGGCAAAGCAGCGTCTTTCTGCCAACTTCACTACCAATAATATCAAGGTGGTAACAGGTACTACGTCCATTACACTCCCCGCTCTCACCGTTAAGGCAGGTTCTACTGAACTTACTGCAGACGCAAATTACTCTGTAAGCTATTCGTCTGATGCTAACGAGATTGCAACTTTGAATGGTACTCAGGTGAACTTCACTGCAGGAAAGACCGGACTGGTTACTATTACGGCAAAGGTAACTCCTAAGGATGCAGCCAAATACGAGGGAACGGAAGCTTACTATCAGATTCTCATCCAAGATCCAACTCCTCTGAATATTTCAGTAACTGATATTGATATGAATACCACAGATGCTGAAATCAAAGAGCCAGTTGTGAAAGTTTATGGCGAAAATGATCAGCTGTTGAAGTTGGGTACTGATTATACTTTGTCATATTCGGCTTCTAATGGTGGTCCGGTATCAGTTGTTGACGGAAAACTGACTGTAGCAGGAAACAAATACAATTGGACTGAAGGTGTTTCTACCATCACAGTGACAGCAAAACCAACAGAAAGTTTGGGCAAGAACTACAAGGAAAGAAGCGTAGACTTTACCTATACTGTCACCAAGGGTTTGAAAACACCAAAATTCCTTGACGACTTTAAAGGTATAACAGTTAAGGTAGCAACAAAGACAGATAAAAAGGACAAGAACAATTTCAATACCTTCACTGTGCCTCTGATTTATGATGGAGAAGATGTTAGTAGCTATTTCGACTATACTTACGAAATAACATCTACTTCAACTGCAAACACGCAGAATGTGAATGGTAATATGCTGACTTACTATCCTGTGAATGCTGGTACTTACACGGTCACAGTGAGCGCAACCGTTAAAACGAACGAAAAAGATCCTACATCGGACTATTCTGATGTGTATAATAACCCTACCAGCATCTCTTTCACTCTTGATGTAAATGCAAATTATATCCGTCCTGTAGTGAACCTCAATCCTGAAAGTGTCAATATGTACACAGGAACAAGAGAAGATGCTCCTGATGTTACAATCACAAATTATAAGGATAACAGCGTCATCGACGAGGGTACCTATAAAGTTTCTTGGACAACCTTTACTCCTGGTATCTGTAAGGTAGATGCCAATGGCAACATTGAGGCTGTAAGTGAAGGCGATGGTAAGATTCGAGTTGTTGTAACGGGTGAAAACATGGAGAGCACTACTGCTTTCTTGAAAGTCTTAGTTGACGACCCAGCTATGTATCGTGTAAAGTCAACTGATACAACAGGTGAAACTTATGGCAACCATAAAAGAATGTGGAACCAAAACAAGACTTTGTCTGTTACACTCGGTGGATGGATGTTCCCTAACGAAGGAACACCAGACACAAATATTCTCAAACAGAACACGGATAAACCCGAAAAGCTATCCAATAACTATCAGTGGGATCCAACATCAAGCAAAGCCAAGTGGAAGTTGACAGGATTCGACTACTATGTATTAGCATTCAATAGCAAGAATGCTCGCCAGGAGAACGGCTCCAATGCCATGCCTGAGACAACTACTATCGGAACTGCTGATTTCAAGAAATACACAAACGACGTTAAGGATCCAATGTTCAACGTTCCTTGTTCTGGTTCGTTCTTGGTGTTCAATCCTAAGACCAACGGTAAGGTAACAGCACACGTCTTCCAGAATGGTGTCTTCGATACCAGCAACGGAAAGAGTTCTTATCGTCCTCAGCGTCGTGTATTTATCATGGACGAGGCAGGCAACTTCGTAACCTCAGCAGCTCGCATCGAGTCTACCAATGGTAAGCCTACTGGCGGAGTATACGATTTGACACAATACACGTGGGACTTGAACGGAGGCAAAGCCCCAACGGCAGCTGAAGTAGCCAGCCATTTTGATGGCCTTGAAAACTTCGTGATGACGTCAAAGGATGATTTCAAGAACAACATTTATACAAGTACTCTTTCAGACGATATCATGCCTAACAACAATGCTATCAAAAACCATCCAGATGATAAGAGTGCTCATGGATGGTGCGTATTGGCTGACTCACCTGTCACCTATACCTTTAATGTAAAGGCAGGTAAGACCTACTATCTCTACAACTTCGGTTCTAAGATAGGTTTCTATGGCTTCTCATTCGATGAGGATGAAACAAAGCCTATTGTTGATGAGGTATCTTATGCAGATGATCAGTCCAATACTATCACAGCAACAGTGGCTGGTCATGTGGCAAAGGTAACCATCAACCGTAGCATGAAGAAGAATGTTTGGACAACTTGCGTTCTTCCTTTCAGCCTCAACAAGCATCAGGTAGATGCCATCTTTGGTAATACATACAGCATTGGCAATGAGAATGGTACCCAGATCCTCTACTTCGACCGTGTAGAGAATGGTAAAGTTTACTTTGTGCGTCATGCTTACAATACCATCGTGGCAAACAAACCATTCCTTATCAAGCCAAGCAAGGATGTAGAGAGCATCAGCACCGCTGCTGCAACAGAATATCCTTACGTAACTATCGAGGCAACCAAAAACGAAAATGGGAAACCAAACGACTGGTGTACTGGCAATGGCTATACATGGGCTTCAAGCTACAGCAACGATATGATCGTAAAGGCAGGCGATGGCTTCATCAGTAATCAGGATGGTACATTCAAGAACTTCGTCGGCGAGAGTGGTACACTGAATGGCTTCCGTGGTTATCTGAAGCGTCTCGGCAACACACAAACTGGTGCCAAACCTATGATGCTACAGGTGGTAAACAGTAGCAACGTAGATGGCAACAATGGTGAAACTACAGGTATCGAAGATTTGATTATCGATGCTGACGGACAGCTGATGCCAGCCAACGGAAAGGTTTACAACATCAACGGACAGTTGGTTAGCGAGGATGCCAACAGCTTCCAGTCGCTGCCAAGTGGTATCTATATTATTAATGGTAAGAAGTATATCAAATAAAAACATTTGAAGCAATGAATAAAAATATATATATACAGCCACAGATATTTTACATTCCGTTACAGACAGAAAGTTTGCTGCAAACCTTATCAAAGACTGGAAATACAGATAATACAGGTGGAGGTATGTCAGGCGGAGGTGTTACCACTGACAAAGACCATCTAACAGGCGGAGCTGAAGAATTGTCTAAGGAGCACTTTAACGACTTTGATTCCTGGGATTCCTGGGATTAAGAAATACCAATAATAGAAACAAGAACAACGAGGGAGCAACCTATACAGGGTTCGCTCCCTTGTTTTTTGCAGTTGAAATTTGGGTAACATTCAAAAAATTCGTAACTTTGCCGCCTGAAAATAAGAACAACATGATATATCCAGATAATTTCGAACAAAAGATAGGATTCAACGAGATTCGTAACCTACTGCGTGAGCGATGCCTCTCCACCCTGGGCAAGGAACAGGTAGAGAAGATGCACTTCAGCGCTGATGCCGACGAGGTGAACGAATGGCTGTTGCAGACCCGAGAGTTTCGCAGACTCATGGAGGAGGTGGAAGACTTCCCCCTGCAATACTTCTACGATGTGAGAGAGTCGATAGTACGCATCAGAGTGGAGAACACCCATTTGGAGGAAGACGAACTCTTCGACCTTCGCCGCTCGTTGAGCACCATCGACGGTATCGTAAAGATACTCAACCACAGCGATGACGACGAGGCAGAGCAGGAAGACGGTTGGCGCAGAGAGAAGAAATATCCCTACCCTGCACTGCATCGCCTGTCGGCTGACGTCATGTCTTTCCCACAACTGATACAACGCATCGACCAAATACTCGACAAGTTTGGCAAGATACGCGACAACGCCACACCCGAGTTGCTGCAGATACGCCATGAACTGGCAAAGACAGAGGGCAGCATCTCCCGCACACTGTACGGCATACTGCGGGCAGCACAGAGCGAGGGAGTGGTAGAGAAAGATGTCACCCCTACCCTGCGCGACGGACGACTCGTCATTCCCGTCATCCCTACCCTGAAACGTAAGATAAAAGGTATCGTGCACGACGAGAGTGCCACGGGAAGAACCGTATTCATTGAACCTACCGAGGTGGTGGAAGCCAACAACCGTGTGAGAGAACTCGAGGGAGAGGAGCGCAAGGAGATCATACGCATCCTCACCGACTTCACCAACAAGGTGCGACCCTTCTCGCGCGAGATATTGGACAGCTACCGATTCCTTGCCGTCATCGACCTGATACAGGCCAAGGCCAAGCTTGCCGAAACCCAACAAGCCATAGAACCCGAAGTGGAAGCCCACCCACACGTAGACTGGACCAGAGCCATTCACCCGCTGCTCAGACTCTCGTTGGAGAAGAAAGGCGAGAAGGTGGTGCCACTCGACATCATGCTGACACAAGAGAAGCGCATCCTCATCATCTCAGGTCCTAACGCCGGAGGAAAGTCGGTATGCCTGAAGACCGTAGGACTGCTACAGTACATGTTGCAGTGCGGACTGAGCATCCCCGTGAGCGAGCGTTCGAAGACGGGCGTGTTCCAGAACATCATGATCGACATAGGCGACGAACAGAGTCTGGAGAACGACCTGAGTACCTACTCCTCGCATCTGCTCAACATGAAGAATATGATGAAGGCTGCCAACGGCGACACCATCATCCTCATCGATGAGTTTGGTACAGGCACCGAGCCTGGCATCGGCGGAGCTATCGCCGAAGCTGTACTCGACCGTTTCTGCCAGCAAGGTGCCTATGGAGTCATCACCACACACTATCAGAACCTGAAGCATTTTGCCGACAGTCATGAGGGTGTGGCTAATGGTGCCATGCTCTACGACCGCCACGAGATGAAAGCTCTCTTCCAGTTGGCTATAGGCAGACCTGGTTCTTCCTTCGCCATAGAGATAGCCCGCAAGATAGGTCTTCCCGAAGAGGTGATCAAGGAGGCCAGCGACATCGTAGGCTCCGAATACATTCAGAGCGACAAGTATCTGCAGGACATCGTTCGCGACAAGCGCTACTGGGAGAACAAGCGACAGAGCATACACCAGCGCGAGAAAGACATGGAAAAGACCATCTCGCGATACGAGAGCGACATAGAGGACATAGAACGAAGCCGCAAACAGATACTCGCCAAAGCCAAGCAGCAGGCAGAGGAATTGCTGAAGGAGAGCAACAAGAAGATAGAGAACGCCATACGCGAGATACGCGAGAAGCAGGCTGAGAAGGAGGAGACCAAGCGCATACGTCAGGAGCTGGATACCTTCAAGGAAGAGATGCAGGACATCGACGCCAAGGAGAACGACGACAAGATAGCCCGCAAGATAGCGCAGATACAGCAACGTAAGGAACGCCACGCCAAGCGAAAGGCGGAGAAGGCACAAAACCAGGAGAAGGCTGCGGCAGCCCTTCGCGAGGCTGTCAACAAGACGCAACAGGAAAACCGTCCGATCTCAGTAGGCGACACCGTACGCATCAAGGGACTCTCCACCATAGGAACCATCGAGAGCATAGCGGGCGATATGGCTACTGCTGTCTTTGGAGGTATGCGTACCAAGATGCGCCTCAACCGTCTGGAACATGCTGTCGCCACCACCGAGACCGACAAGACCGAACAACGCAAGGAGAACTTAGGCTCGTATGGCATCAGTACCGAGACACGCAACACGATAGACAAGCACAAGACCAATTTCCACCAAGACCTCGACGTAAGAGGTATGCGTGGTGATGAAGCTCTCAATGCCGTGCAGTATTTCATCGACGATGCCATCCTTGTAGGAATGCCCCGTGTGCGCATCCTTCATGGTAAGGGCAACGGCATCCTGCGACAGCTCATCCGTCAGTATCTGAGCAGTGTGCCCAATGTCACCCACTTTGCCGATGAGCATGTGCAGTTTGGTGGTGCAGGAATCACGGTCGTGGACTTTTAAAGGAGTTTTTCCTTAACAGAAGTTAATAAAAGGAATATTTCTCAGGAAATATTTGGCAGGTTCAAAGGAAAGCAGTACTTTTGCACCCGCTTAAACGCAGAGACGGACAAGTCTCATACGACCAGCTCCCTCGGAATCCCCCAGGATGGGAACATAGCAAGGGTACTTGGTTGTAGCGGTGCGATATGAATCGCTTGTCCACCCGCCTCTTTAGCTCAGTTGGCCAGAGCACGTGATTTGTAATCTCGGGGTCGTTGGTTCGAATCCGACAAGAGGCTCAAAAGAAAGAGAACTTCACCTACAGAAGTTCTCTTTTTTGTTTCCTACAGGTCCGTTTCTCCAAAAATATATAAAATTATCGCAGCATTGAACACTATATGCTAAAAATTGCTTACCTTTGCACGATAATACATAAATAAGACAATGATTAATGTACAGAATTTAGTTCAGACAAGGGCTTTCGCCCGCCAGGACGGAGCCATCTTAGGACTTGTATGGATAGTTAGTTTCGCATTCACCATGCTGGCAGTAAAGCCCGACCAGTCGTTCTTGGGACTGATAGGCAACCTGCTGTTGATCAGCACTCCCTTTGTAGTAGGCAAGCGCCTGAAGAGTTTCCGCGACTATGCCCTGGAGGGCACTATCTCTTTCCGCCGTGGCACCTTCTACTGTATGCAGACATTCTTCAATGCCACCCTGCTGCTCACCGTGGTACAGTACTTATGGTTCTCGTTCATGGACATGGGTCCTTTCATGGCCTTATTGGAGAGCACCTACCAGCCCGTGATGCAGGAAGTGTACCATCTGTCGGAGGCAGAGGCAAAGGCCACCATCGACACCATCCTCTCGATGAAGCCACTGGCATGGGCTTCCATGTTTATGATTACCGACCTCATCGTGGGTGTGGTACTCAGCCCTGTCATCGCAGCCATCATGGCACAACGCGTAAGTATCAAGAACATCAATAACCAATAATAACACACCAAACAAATGGACATATCCGTTATCGTACCCCTATACAACGAGGAAGAATCGCTGCCCGAGCTCTTTGCCTGGATCAAGCGAGTGATGGAAGCCAACCACTTCAGCTACGAAGTCATCTTTGTCAACGACGGCTCTACCGACCACTCATGGCAGGTGATAGAACACTTGGCTGAGGAGGCCGACCAGGTGAAAGGCATCAAGTTCCGCCGCAATTACGGCAAGAGCCCTGCCCTGTACTGTGGATTCAAAGAGGCACAGGGAGATGTGGTCATCACCATGGATGCCGACCTGCAGGACTCTCCCGACGAGATACCAGAGCTCTACCGCATGATTACCCAGGAAGGCTACGACCTGGTATCAGGCTACAAGCAGAACCGCAAGGAGGGCGACCCTCTGTCGAAGACCATTCCTACCAAGCTCTTCAATGCCACAGCACGCAAGGTGAGCGGCATACACAACCTGCACGACTTCAACTGCGGACTGAAGGCTTACCGCCGCGACGTGGTGAAGAACATCGAGGTGTATGGCGAGATGCACCGCTACATCCCCTATTTAGCAAAGAATGCCGGTTTCGACAAGATAGGCGAAAAGCCTGTACACCATCAGGCACGCAAGTTCGGCAAGTCGAAGTTCATGGGCTGGAACCGTTTTGTCAACGGCTATCTGGATCTGATGACCCTCTGGTTCCTGAGCAACTTCGGCAAGAAGCCTATGCACGTGTTCGGATTCTTGGGCAGCGTGGTGTTCTTCATCGGTTTCCTGTCACTGGTATGCCTCGGCATCGACAAGAGCATCGACCTCTATCATGGCGTGTATGGACACCTCATCACCGACTCGCCCTACTTCTTTATCGCCCTGACAGCCATGCTCTTAGGCAGCCAGCTGTTCCTGGCAGGATTCTTAGGCGACCTGTTGAGCCGACAGAACCCCAATCGTAACGACTATCAAATAGAAAAAGAGATAAGATGCGGAAAATAATCCCCATACTCATGATGGCCCTTGGGCTGATGGCAGCTTGCAGCACGCTCGACTGTCCGCTCAACAACACCGTGTACACCAAGTACAGGCTGGCAGGCAACATAACAACCCTGACCGACACACTCACCATCTCGACCAACCGTATCGAGGGAACCGACAGTGTGCTGATCAACAAGGACGTGAATGTGGACAGTTTCATACTGCCCATGAGCTACTCGCTGTTGGAAGACAGCCTCTTCTTTGAGACTCGCAACGCAGACAACCGACTGCTGCGCGACACCGTAACGGTGCAGAAGACCAACACACCACACTTTGAGTCGGTAGACTGCAAGCCATCCTTTTTTCATACCATCACCGGCGTGAAGACTACGCACAACAGCATAGACTCCATCGTCATCAACTGTAAAGAAGTAACTTATGATGAAACGAAGCCACACTTCTATATTTACTTTGGTCATCGCGATTAGCGCCCTGATGCTGCTGATGCCCGCACAGGCGACACATGCCCAGGGATCATCAGGCAAGAAGATAGCCGCCACCAACAAGGACACCATCCCACTGTTGAGAAACGTGGCGGTAAGCGCAGACCTGGTTGGCCCCATTCAACTCATGGTCAGCGACTACGGACAGTATGAGGCGGCACTGCGTGTCAACCTCAAGGACAAGTATTTCCCAGTAGTAGAAATAGGTATAGGAAAAGCTGACGGCACAGACGAAAGCACCCAGATCAACTACAAGACGACAGCACCCTACGGACGAATAGGCTGCGACTTCAACCTGTTGCGCAACAAGCACGACATCTATCGCCTGTATGGCGGTGTGAGATACGCCCTTACCTATTTCAAATACGATCTCAAAGGTCCGGATATCCAGGACCCTATATGGGGCGGAACGACTCCCTACGAGATCAACGGTGTGAAGTGCAACTACCACTGGGCTGAGTTTGTCTTCGGTGTGGATGCCAAGATATGGGGTCCTGTAAGAATGGGCTGGAGCCTGAGATACAAGCGCAGGCTCTTCCATGACGACGGCGACTATGGCAACACCTGGTATGTGCCCGGCTTTGGCAAGCAGGGAGGCTCACGCTTTGGAGGAACCTTCAACGTAAGTTTCGAGCTGTAAGCCCACTGCGGCAAGAAAGCCGCATCACTTCCACATTTACATCAACCATCACCCCTATCCCATCAATATGAACAAGAAAAAACTCATTTGGCAAATACCCTTCCTGCTGTTCCTCGTCATCGGCACGGTTATCATCCTGAAGCAGGGACAGAAGAACGTCAACTATCAGCACGACGAGGGTTTCATCTTCGGAACCGTCTACCACATCACTTATCATAGTGACACCAATCTGAAGAAAGAGATAGAGGCTGAGCTGAAGAAGGTGGACGAGTCGCTCTCGCCATTCAACAAGACCTCCATTATCTCGAAGGTGAACCGCAACGAGAACCCGGTAGTCAACTCGATGTTTACAGAGGTTTTCCTCTTGGCAGAGGACATCTCCAACGAGACCCACGGAGCCTTCGACATTACCGTTGCCCCACTGGTCAACGAATGGGGATTCGGTTTCAAAAAAGGTGTGGAACCCAACAAGAAGGTCATCGACGACCTGAGAAAGATAGTAGGCTACCAGAAGGTGAAGCTCACCTCCGACAATCACATACAGAAACAGGATCCGCGCATCATGCTCGACTGCTCTGCCATAGCCAAGGGATACGGTTGTGACGTGGTGGCACGACTGTTGAGCAAGAAAGGCATCAACGACTATATGATAGAGATAGGAGGCGAGATAGTCACCAAGGGTATCAACCAGAAACAGCAACCTTGGCGCATCGGCGTGAACAAACCTACCGAAGACTCGCTGAACACCAACCAGGAACTGCAGACGGTGCTCAATGTCACGGATATAGCCATGGCAACCAGCGGCAACTATCGCAACTTCTACTATAAGAACGGCAAGAAGTATGCCCATACCATCGACCCCAAGACAGGCTACCCCGTTCAGCACAGTCTGCTGTCTGCCACAGTCTTGGCAAAAAACTGTGCCACGGCAGACGCCTACGCCACCTCTTTCATGGTGATGGGTCTCGAAAAAGCCAAAGAAATACTGAGACAGCATTCAGAACTCATGGCTTACCTCATCTATACCAATGATGATGGCAAGACCGAGGTATGGTACTCGCCATCACTCAAGGAGAAGATATTGGAATAATTATTTTTAAGGAGAAGTTAAGGAGTTAAAGGAGTTAAGGAGTTAAAGGAATTAAGGAGTTAAGGAGTTAAGGAGTTAAGGAGTTAAGGAGTTAAGACAACAGCCTTTGTGGACTCAACATTAAACATTGAACATAAAACATTCCCTCAAGACTATTGTCTTAACTCCTCAGCGACCGAAGGGAGCGATAACTCCTTAACTCCTTTAACTCCTCAAATAAACTCCTGAAAAAACTCCTCAAAAATTATGCCCGAAAACCGCATATACAACAGCCTGTTGGCTCTGCCCCTCTTCTTGGGAATGAGCCGCAACGACTTGCAGCAAGCTGCAGGGCAGACACGCTTTGACTTCAGAAAAGCAAGTAAGGGAGAGACGATTGTAGCTGAAGACGAACTATGCACACACCTGTACTTCCTGCTCGACGGCGAGGTGATGGTAAAGACAGAGTCTGCCGACCACAGCTACAGCATCGACGAGAAGATACAGGCACCCGAGACCTTCCAGTCGGAACGCATCTTCGGTCTGTACCCATACTTCACTCATACCTATATAGCCCTGCACGACTGCAGCCTGCTATGTATTGCCAAGCAAGACGTCATGAAGCTGGCAACCCTCTTCGATATATTCCGCATCAACCTGCTCAACCTGATATCCACACAGAGTCAGAAGCACAGCCTCCGTACCCTGCAGACGCCAGCCAAGAGTTTAGAGGAACGCATCACACGCTTCTTCGAGGCTAACTGTGTCAGCCCTACAGGCGAGAAAACAATCCACATCAAGATGAGGCGCATAGCCGAAGAGGTGAACGACAGCAGACTGAATGTCTCCAGAGCCCTCAACCGTTTGCAAAGCCAAGGACTTATCCAACTTTTCAGAGAGCGCATCCACATCCAGGCACTCGAAAAACTTACCAACAGCAAGGGTTGAGATAAAAGTATGTTAAATAATATGATACAAGAAGATTATAACACCTTTTTTTACTAACTTTGCACAAAAATAAAACACTAAGTTAGTATGCTTCAAGAAAATAAGACAGAGAATCGTATCAATCCCTTTTTTGCACCTTACAACACCCCTCACGACACCGTACCCTTCGACCGTATCAGGCTGGAAGATTACGAAGAGGCCTTCATGGAAGGTATACGCCGTGACGATGAGACCACCGACAAGATCGTCAACGATCCCGAAGAACCTACCTTCGAGAACACCCTGGCACGCGTGGATACCGAGAAAGGCGAGCACTACTACGACTTGCTCAGCAGGGTTTCCAATGTTTTCTCATGCATGATGAGCGCAGAGACCTGCGACGAGATGGAAGCCTTGGCACAGAAGATGAGCCCCATCCTTACCAAGCATGCCAACGATATCACCCTGAACAAGAAACTCTTCGAACGCATCAAGTTCGTACACGACCATCCCAACCGCGAGTTGAATGCCGAAGAACAGATGTTGCTCGATACAAGCTATGATGGTTTTGTACGCAGCGGTGCCCTGCTCGATGAGGAAGGCAAGGAGAAGTTGCGCCAGCTCACCGAGGAGGCAAGCATGCTCACCCTGCAGTTCTCGCAGAACCTGCTCAAGGAAAACAAAGCATTCCAACTGCATATCACCGACAAGGCTCAACTCGACGGACTGCCCGAGACTGCCATTGCTGCAGCCGAGCAGAATGCCAAGGAACAGGAGAAGGAAGGATGGATCTTCACCCTCGACTTCCCTGTCTTCTCTCCCTTCATGACTTACTCCACACAGCGTGAGCTCCGCAAGCAGATGTACATGGCTCGCAATACCGAGTGCATACACGACAACGATGCCAACAACCTCGAGATATGCAAGCGACTCATCAACCTGAGACGCGAGCTGGCACAGCTGCTGGGCTTCGACACCTATGCCGACTACGTGCTCAAGCACCGCATGGCAAGTAATATCGACAATGTGTACAAACTGCTGAACGACCTGATAGATGCCTACAAGCCTACCGCCGAGAAGGAGGTTGCCGAGATAACGGCCTTAGCAAAACGCATTGAGGGAGATGACTTCGTGATGGAACCCTGGGACATGAGCTTCTACTCGCACAAGCTGCAGATGGAGAAATACAACCTCGACGCCGAGATGCTGCGCCCCTACCTGCAACTTGACAAGGTGATCGACGGCGTGTTCGGTCTGGCAGGAAAACTCTACGGAATCACCTTCAAGGAAAACAAGGACATACCCGTATACCATCCCGACGTGAAAGCATACGAGGTGTACGACAAGGACGGCAGCTATCTGGCTGTATTCTATGCCGATTTCTTCCCACGCAAGGGTAAACAGGGAGGTGCATGGATGACAGAATTCCAGGGACAGTGGATAGACCATAAGGGACAGAACATACGTCCGCATGTCAGCGTGGTGATGAACTTCACCAAACCTACAGCCGAGAAGCCAGCCCTGCTGACCCTTGGCGAGGTGGAGACCTTCCTGCATGAGTTCGGGCACAGCCTGCACGGCATGTTTGCCAACACCCGATTTGAAAGTCTGTCGGGAACCAATGTATGGTGGGACTTTGTGGAGCTGCCGTCACAGTTCATGGAGAACTATGCGGTGGAGAAAGACTTCCTTCGCACCTTCGCCTTCCACTATCAGACAGGAGAGCCTCTGCCCGACGACCTGATAGAGCGCATCGTGAAGAGCCGCAACTTCATGGCTGCCTACGGATGCCTGCGCCAGGTAAGCTTCGGACTGCTCGACATGGCTTACTACACCAAGAAGGAAGCTTTCGACGACGACATCATCCCATTCGAGAAGAAAGCCTGGGCAAAGGCCATGGTCACACCACAGTTGCCCAATACCTGTATGACCGTACAGTTCTCGCACATCATGGCAGGAGGCTATGCTGCTGGCTACTACAGCTACAAATGGGCAGAGGTGCTCGACGCCGATGCTTTCAGCGTGTTCAAGAAGAACGGCATCTTCGACCAGCAGACAGCACAGAGTTTCAGAGACAACATCCTCTCAAAGGGAGGTACCGAACATCCGATGACACTCTACAAGCGATTCCGCGGACAAGAGCCTACCATCGACGCCCTGCTGGAACGCAACGAGATAAAGAAAAATATAGAATCATAACAACAGAAACATGGAAGAGCAACTTTCCAAACAAGAGAAACTCGACCTGCGCTACTTGCGCATGGCACGCATCTGGGCAGAAAACAGTTACTGCAAACGCCGACAGGTGGGTGCACTCGTCGTCAAGGACAAGATGATTATCAGCGATGGCTACAACGGCACACCCAGTGGGTTTGAGAACGTATGCGAGGAAGACGGCGTGACCAAGCCCTATGTCCTTCATGCCGAGGCCAATGCCATCACCAAGCTGGCACGAAGCAGCAACAACAGCGACGGAAGTACACTCTATGTCACGGCTTCGCCATGTATCGAGTGTGCCAAGCTCATCATCCAGGCGGGCATCAAGCGCGTGGTATATGCCGAGAAATACCGACTCAATGACGGCATCGAACTCATGGAGCGAGCTGGCATCAAGGTTGTATATCTCAACCCCGATGACGCTTCGCAGGAAGAAGCCGAACCAAGAACATAAGACAATAAATATATGAACATCAATAAGAAAAAGACCAACCGTTTCATGCCTATCATCATGGCTGTATGCGTGGTGATAGGCATCATGATCGGCTCGTTCTTCTCGAACCATTTCTCAGGAAACAGGCTCAATATCATCAACAGCGGCAGCAACAGGCTCAACAACCTGCTGCACATCATCGACGACCAGTATGTGGATGCGGTGAATATCGACTCTTTGGTAGACAAGGCGATACCGCTCATCCTCTCCGAGCTGGACCCACACTCCGTCTACATCAGCGCCAAGGATGTGGCAGCTGCCACCGACGACCTGAAAGGTTCTTTCTGCGGTGTGGGCATCGAGTTTGTGATCAGAGACGACACCATACACGTGCAGAATGTGATACAGAACGGACCTGCCGAGAAGGCCGGACTGCTGGCTGGCGACAAGATCGTGGCGGTAGACGGCAAGCCTTTCGTAGGCAAGATCGTCACCAACCAGGAAGCCATGCACAGACTCAAGGGACAGAAAGACACCAAGGTAAAGATTGGTGTGGTGCGCTATGGCAGCAAGAAGGTACAGACCTTCACCGTGACCCGGGGCGAGATACCTACCAAGAGCATCACGGCAACCTATATGCTCGACGACAAAACCGGATACATACGCATCAAGAACTTCGGCGAGAATACCTATCCAGAGATGCTCATCGCCCTGGCAAAGCTCTCGCAGGAAGGATTCAAGAACCTGTGTATCGACCTTCGCGACAACAGCGGCGGATACCTGACAGCAGCCATCAACATGGCCAACGAGTTCCTGCCCGACAAGAAACTCATCGTCTACACACAGGGACGCAAGTCGCCACGACAGGACTTCCGCAGCGATGGCAAGGGATCGTATCAGCACATACCGCTCGTCGTACTTATCAACGAAGGCTCAGCATCGGCTGCCGAAATCTTTGCAGGAGCCATGCAGGACAACGACCGCGCCACCATCATTGGCCGACGTTCTTTCGGAAAGGGACTGGTACAGCAACAGATAGAATTCCCCGACCACAGCATGATAAGACTCACCATTGCACGCTACTACACCCCATCGGGTCGCTGCATACAGAAGCCTTACACCCTGGGCGACGACAAGGACTATGAGCAAGACCTGCTCAACCGCTATGAGCATGGCGAGTTCTTCTCGCAAGACAGCATCAAGCATACGGGTCCGGCTTACCACACAGGATTGGGACGTACCGTATATGGCGGAGGCGGCATCACTCCCGACATCTTCGTACCCGAGGATACTTTGGGAATGACATCCTACTTCAAACAGGCAAGCATGAGCGGACTCATCCTGCAGTTCGCCTTCACCTATACCGACGACAACCGTCCGAAGCTGAACAACTTCAAGGAGATGATGGAGCTGGCCGACTATCTGGACAAGCAGAACATGGTAGACAAGTTTGCCACCTATGCCGACAAGCACGGTCTGCAACGCCGCAACCTGCTCATCCGCAAGTCGCACAAACTGTTGGAACGCTACATCAACAGCCGCGTGATTTACAACATGCTCAACGACCTGGCTTGGAATCAATACATCAACCAGGACGATCCTGTCATCAACAAGACGATGGAGGTGTTTGAAAAGAACGAGGCTTTCCCCAAGAAGCCCGTTCCTGCCACCAAGCCTGTAAACAAAAAGAAGCAGAAAGTAGCCATGGCAAATGTGCCCTACAACTACCGTTCGTTGCACGGAAGCCTACCCCGCTTGGCATAAGAAGGCTGAAAAATGAATAAGAAAGAACTCAGAAATATCATCAGAGAAAGAAAGCGACAGTTCTCCGGGCAACAGCTCGAAGAACTGTCGCTTCTTGTTTTAGACCGGCTGCGACAGAATGTCATGTTGCAGCAAGCCCGCAGCATACTACTATACTACTCGCTTCCCGACGAGGTGAATACCCATCAGTTTATCGACGAACTGGTCAATCAGGGCAAACAGGTATTCCTGCCCGTTGTCGTAGACGGAGAAAATATGGAGATAAGAGAATATACAGGTTCGAAAGACTTAAGACAAGGCAGTTTCCACATCATGGAACCTGTAGGCAGACTGCTGCCTGTAGATGAATACGGGAAAATAGAAGCGGGCATCATCCCGGGCATGAGTTTCGACAAGTCGGGGCATCGCTTGGGCAGAGGCAAAGGCTACTACGACCGCATGCTCTGCAAGATGCCCCATCTATATAAAATAGGTATATGCTTCGACTTTCAGAAGACAGAGACTGTGCCCACCGAAGCCACCGATATCAAGATGGATGCTATCGTATAGAACTTGATATCAGAAATGACAAAAGCCTCCGCTGCCTCGTTAAGCCGCTTGACCAACAGGCTGCGACTCAACGAAAGGTCGGCACGCAAGGCCGGACTGAGTATCTTGACAAAGAGAGTCTGGTTCTTGATAAACTTGTCGCCAGTGTACTTGGCTACAGGCTCACCCACCACCTGATTCCAGGAAGCAAGAAGACGCTTCTGCTGCAGCGGTGTCTCCAGTCCCTCGCGCCTCAATACCTCGGGCAACAATTCTGATAAGGAACGTACTTTTCGTCTGAACATATTCTTTACTTTGCTGGTTTTTCTACTATTCTTCGTGAGCCAAATCTATGTTTCCACCTTCCACATGGAATATCTTGTAATTGCCATCACTCTCGTGCAGGATGCGGTCGAGATGGTCGCGGTTGGTATCGGTGATGAATATCTGACCGAAGTTGGCTCCCGACACCAAGTCGACAATCGCCTCTACCCTTTGGGCATCCAACTTGTCGAAGATATCGTCGAGCAGCAAGAGGGGCGTAGTACTCGATACCGTGCGGCGCAGGAAATCAAACTGGGCTAACTTGAGAGCCAGGACAAAGGTCTTGTTCTGTCCCTGACTTCCCTCTCGCTTCATCAGGAAATCACCTATCAGCATCTCCAGGTCGTCACGATGCACACCATGAAGCGAATAGCCTACAGCCCTATCCTTGAAACGGTCGCGCTGTATGACATCAAGGAGCGGACCGCGCTGACAATGAGAGACATAACGCAGGCTCACCACCTCGCGGTCGCCAGAGATATGACGATAGATCTGCTGGAACAGAGGAATCAGTTCCTTGACGAAAGCCTCACGTTTCTGAAAGAGCAGTTCACCATTGCGAGCCATCTCCTGTTCCCATATCTCCATCAACGTAGCATCGGGTTCCTCCTCCATCTTGAGCAGAGCATTGCGCTGTTGTAAAGCCTTGTTGTAGTTGGACAATGCCTCAATGTAGGAAGGGTCATACTGCGAGATGACCACATCCATCAGGCGGCGTCGCTCCTCACTTCCGCCCTCTATGAGTATCGTATCAGAAGGAGAGACAAAGATGAGCGGTATCAATCCGATGTGTTGTGAGAGTCGCTTGTACTCCTTCTTGTTGCGCTTGAAGTGCTTCTTTGTTCCGCGCTTCATACCGCAGAAGATATTCTCGACATTCTCTCGCTCATCAAGATAGTTGCCCTCTATCACCATGAAGTTCTCATCGTGCGCAATGACCTGCGAGTCGATAGGATTGTAGGCACTGCGACAAAAGGAAAGATAGTAAATGGCATCCAGGAAATTGGTCTTGCCCACACCGTTATGACCGATGAGACAATTGATCTTGGGCGACAATTCCAAATTGGCAGCCTTGATGTTCTTGTAATTAATTATCGAGATATTCTTTAAAATCATACGTATTATGCCACTATTGAACTGCAAAGTTAGCAGAAAAAGCGCAAAAAACGAAAAAAGTAGGCTATAAATTTCAATATGTGGATAAAATTACGTATTTTTGCAACCTAAAGTGTAGTAGCCATTGAGCAAGGCACACTAAGAACAGGAAGGAAAAATAATAAAAAAACAAAAATAAAAATGGCAAACAAAACAGAACAGGTTCTCGAAGCAACAGAGAACATCAACAACCGCGAGGCTTTCTTCATGAAATACAAGAAAGCCATCCTTATCGCAGTGGCAGCAATCATTGTTGTTATTGCAGGTGTATTCCTCTACATTTCACAGATTTCCGGTCCTCGTGAGGAAAAGGCAAGCACAGCGCTCAGCAAGGGTCAGACCTACTTCAACAACGAGATGTTCGAGCAGGCTGTCAATGGCGACGGTGCCGGCTTCGTAGGTTTCGCTAAGTTGGCTGACGAGTATAGCGGTACCAAGGCTGGTAACCTGGCCAACCTCTATGCAGGTCTTTGCTACGCCAACCTCGGCAAATGGGCAGAAGCTCAGAAGAGCCTCGACGCTTTCTCTACAGAAGGCGACCAGATGATCAGCCCTGCTTCTCAGGCTGCTCTCGGCGACGCATACGCTCACCTCAACCAGCTCGACAAGGCTGTTGACGCTTTCAAGAAGGCTGCCGACATGGCAGACAGCAAGGCTGAGGACGATGCCAACAACAGTCTCTCTCCTACCTTCCTTATCAAGGCAGGCGAGGTGTTGGAAAGCCAGGGTAAGAAGGACGAGGCCCTGAAGATCTATCAGGACATCAAGAAAAAGTATGTGAACTCTATGCTCGTTCAGAGTGCAGAGATCGACAAGTACATCGAAAGAGCTTCTAACTAATTATGGCTACAGCACTTCATAATTTGTCAGAATACGACTTCACCAAGGTACCCGATGCCAGCAACATGTGCTTTGGCATCGTGGTAGCTGAGTGGAACCCAGAGATAACAGGCGCTTTGCTGAAAGGTGCCGTCGACACCCTGGAAAAGCATGGCACCCTGCCAGAGAACATTCACGTGAAAACCGTACCGGGAAGCTTCGAGCTGATATACGGAGCACGACAGATGGTTCTTAACCAGGGCTACGACGCTGTCATTGTCTTGGGAAGCGTCATCCGTGGCGAGACTCCTCACTTCGACTACATCTGTCAGGGCGTTACCTATGGCATAGCCCGCCTCAATGCCTCACAGGAAATACCAGTCATCTATGGTCTGCTGACCACCAACGACCTGCAACAGGCCAAGGACAGAAGCGGTGGCAAGCTGGGCAACAAGGGCGACGAGTGCGCCATTGACGCCATCAAGATGGCTAAGTTCTAAAAAGCAACATAACCAGTAAAAAAGGATGAAACTATATCAACTCTTACAGTCGTTCGACTTTGAGGAACTCTTTCCTACAGTCAGCACGATGTTCCCTAACGCCAATCTGCATCGCGACGTCTTTCAGAAAGCATTCGACATGCTGTGCAGCATCCAGCCAGTGATGAGCAAGAAAACCATTCGCTACGAACTGATGGAAGACCCGAACTCGAGCAACAGTATGATTGTGGGAGCCGACGACAGTTGTTTCAACACCACTTGGGATGCTTGCTTGGGCAAGGAAGTAAGAAAAGGAAAGGGTGCTGACCTGAACGATGAGGAATTGGCAGCCAACTGTCTGCTCAACGTCCTCTTCATCGGTAAACACCCACAATGCTTTGAAAAAGACTTCAAGAAACTATTGAAGTAAGTGATGCTTTATAAACAGTCACTAAATTTTATACATCATACCCCATCATCAGCCTCGTCCTCAACAGACGAGGCTTTTTCGTCTTCATCACCAGCTGTGTCCAACTGGCTATCCTTGGCTATACTGACAGCGCCCATGCGGTTGACTGTAATCACAAGGGGCACATACTCATCACTGGTCACATCGGGAGAACCCACACTGCCTGCAAAATGCAGCACGTCGCCCTTCACCTCGACAAAAACAATGCCCAACAAGGCACCCGTCTTCTTGGTTTCTGCATCAAGATACCCCGTAAAATCACTTTTCTGGAAAGTGCGGCTGAAGAACTCTGTTCCGTCCTCCCGCAACACCTTGATCGTAATCTTGTTGTCGTAGTACTTGGTATGATCCTCACTCTCCACCAAAGGCAGACTGTGATCAGACTCTCGTTTCATCACTACACGATAAGTCTTGCCGAGCCAGGTGATGTCGCGTGACTGCTCATAACTGCTCAGTTCCTGTGTCTTCTTAGGTCTTGGAGCAGCAGGCTTAGGGGCTATGATGACATTGCTCTTTTTCTCCTCGCCGCATGACGAGAAACAAGCGGCACCCAGAACCGCTATCACGAGCATGGAAATTGTTTTCTTCATTGTAATTTTGTTTTGATATTCATTTGAGTGAAGGCCTGAATCTGCATCATTAATAAATTGAATCCACAGAATGAAGACCTAATTATCTGCAAAGTTAAGAAAAAAATATAAGAACACAAAAAAAAGCACCCCCTTTTCACAAAGAGAATGCTCTTACTACCTAAATACTAACTAATAAATCCTATTGAACTTTTCTCACACGATATAATAAAAAGTTCAGTTTATGAATTCTAATCAGTAATAAGACCCTAAAAAACACAAAAAGTTTAATCGCAAATAAGGAAAAAGCACTTATTTAACCTCCTTTAACAAGAAAGGATGATCCATACATGCAACACTCAGCATCCCTATAACCCCAAATAGTGACTTTAATACCACACAAATTGTTTTCTGTTCTTCATAAATTTGTTCTGACACTTGCGGAAAATCTATGTTCTAAACTTTAGAACATAAGTTCGATACTTTAGGACACAAGTTCTAAACTTTAGAACATAAGTTCGATACTTTAGAACATAGATTTTACAGGCTGAAAAAAACTTTTTGACCTGTACGGTTGGAAAGTCCCAAAACTTCTATAAGCAGCACGCCCTGAACCAACGGTCACCGGCGCGTAGCGGAATTGAAAATCGCTGGCCGAAGGGTAAAGCAAAGGTAAAAGGCAGAAGCCCATAGAAGCAGCACGCCCTGTAAGGGCAAAAGCTTTACAAATTGCCCCTGGAGTTTTAAAGCTTTTGCCCTTACAGGGCGACAAGTTTGCGAACATGATAACCCAGGGCGATGCCCTGGGCTAAGAGCTTCTGCCCTTTCAGGGCGTGCAAACCGTACAGGTCGCAACTTTTTCTGCGGTTTAACGATTTGAGTTGAACACTCTTAGCGTAATTTAAAACTATCCAAAGCATCATTTATAACTATCCAAAGCATCATTTTTTACTACCAAAAAGCTACAGATTATCACAAAACATAGACGAAAAGTACAAAATTGACTAATACTTTTTGGTAAATTACACAAATTGTCGTACCTTTGCAACGAAAACAAAACAATTAGTATGAGAAAGACCATTTTACTTGTCATTATGACAACTGCTATCATACTCTCTGCTTGTACAGGCAGACAAGCCAAAGAGAAAGAGAGGGCTCTCGACACCATTCCCATGATGGTGATGCAGATACAGAAATGCAGTCGTCTATATACAGCCGAGGCGCAGGTTCACAGAATCATCACCCACGACGACCAACTCAGACTGAAAGGCTCTATACTGAAAAACGAGTTCGACATCAGTCTGCCTGGCGGAAAGCGCAAGGTTGCCATCCCTATGGACGCCACCCTCAAGGCATATATCGACTTCAATGGCTTCAACGAAAAGAACGTGAGACGGCAGGGCGAGAAGATAGAAATCATCCTCCCCGATCCTAAGGTGATGCTGACAAGCAGCAAGATAGACCACGAAGGAATCAAGAAATTCGTATCGCTCACACGCAGCAACTTCAGCGATGAAGAACTCAGCAGCTACGAGCAGGAAGGACGCAAGGGCATCATCAACGACATTCCACGCATGGATATTCTGGAAACAGCCCGTCAGAGTGCCGCGCACACCTTGGTGCCCATGCTCGTCAACTTAGGATTCAAAGCCGAGAACATCAAGATTAGTTTCAGAAAGAAGTTTACCTCTTCCGATCTTTCAAGCCTCATCGACGGCAAATCGGTTGAGAACAAGTAAGGTACTACAGATATGAGAAAATTTGAAATCATCATCATACTCCTGCTCATCGTCATCATCGGCGGAGGTCTGTACTGGCTCAACAAGGACAACTCCATCTCGTTGGAACAAGAAGGCAAGACCACGCTCTCGCCTACACAGATAAAGAGTATCGAAGCCATCGGACAGTGGGAATTCCTGTCCATCAGCGACGAGGAACTGATAGACACCGTGAGAAAAGGGCTCATCAGCGACGACGAACTGGTAAGAATCTACTATGGCACCCTCAGGCTGGGCATCGACATGCGAGAGTTGGGCAATGAATGGCTGAGCGCCGATGGCGACACCATCGTCTGCACCCTGCCACCTATCAGGCTCCTCGACCGCAACTTCATCGATGAGGCAAAGACACGTTCGTTCTTCGAAGAAGGCAAATGGACGGGTAAAGACCGGCAGGACATGTACAAAAGAGCCTATGAAGCGATGAGCAGACGATGCTTCACAAAAGCCAACATCGCCAAGGCAGAGGAAAATGCCAAGGCGCAGTTTGAGGGAATGTTCCAGGCCATGGGTTACAGCAACGTAAAGATCAGAATAGAACATGGGATAATAAAAGAGAAAGACAAATTACAAAACTGGTAAAAAAATAAGAGAGATTATGGATACACTAAACGACATTTTCGCAACGCTAAGCTCATTCTTGTGGGGTTGGCCCATGATTATTCTGCTCTTGGGCACACACCTCTTTCTTACTATCCGTCTGCGTTTCCCGCAGCGTAAGATCTTCAAGGCCATCAAGTTATCCGTCAAGAAAGACAAGAATGCCACGGGCGATGTCTCCCAGTTTGGCGCTCTTGCCACTGCACTTGCCGCCACAATAGGTACGGGCAACATCATAGGTGTGGCAACAGCCATCGCCCTGGGTGGTCCGGGTGCTGTGCTGTGGTGCTGGCTGACAGGTGTATTCGGTATATCCACGAAATATGCCGAGGGTTTATTGGCAGTTAAATATCGTGTGAAGACCCAGCGAGGACGCATGCTGGGTGGTCCAATGTACGCCTTGGAGAAAGGCCTGGGCTGGAAATGGCTCGCCATCCTCTTCGCACTCTTTGCCGCGATTGCCTCTTTCGGCATCGGCAGTACCGTACAGGCAAACGCCATCTCTACCCTCGTAGAAAACCAGTATGGCATTTCTCCCTACATCACAGGAGCCGTTGTCTGCGCCTTGGGAGCAGCCGTCATCATAGGAGGAGTGAAATCAATATCAAGAGTATGCGGAATGCTTGTTCCCTTCATGGCTCTTTTCTATGTGTTGGGATGCATCTATATTCTCTTTGTCAACCATGCCTATCTGTGGCCGGCTATCAAGGTTATCTTTGAGTCTGCCTTCACTACCCGCGCGGCTGGAGGCGGTTTCGCTGGCAGTACATTGATGATGGCTGCCCGATATGGTATAGCCCGTGGTCTGTTCTCCAACGAGTCGGGTCTTGGTTCTGCTCCTATCGTAGCCGCAGCAGCACAGACACGCAACCCAGTGCGCCAGGCACTCGTGTCGTCTACCGGAACCTTCTGGGACACCGTCATCATCTGTGCCCTTACCGGACTGGTCATCACCTCGAGCATCATCGCCTATCCCGATATTGACTATCACAACGGAGCAGCCCTCACCAAGGCTGCCTTCAGCAAGATTCCCTACATCGGTGCTCCTCTGCTCACCTTCGGCTTGGCCACCTTTGCCTTCAGCACCACCCTGGGCTGGAGCTATTATGGCGAGCGCTGCGTGGAGTATCTCAAGGGCAAGCGATGGATGCTGACCTACCGCATGCTCTACATCATCAGCATCTTTGTGGGCAGTGTCATCGGACTGGAGATGGTATGGAACATCGCCGACTGTATGAACGCCCTGATGGCAATACCTAACCTTGTGTCCCTGCTCTGCCTCAGCGGCATCATCGTACACGAGACACGCAAGTATCTGTGGCGCGAACGATTGGACCGCGACATGGATGAGAACGAGATAGAAGAACTGGAAAAATAATAATAAAAGACTCAAGTTTCGCAAGTGGTTTAAGTACGGGCTGAAGGCCCAAAAGCTCTTAGCCCAGGGCAGCGCCCTGGGTATAATGACAATCAGAAAGGCGCCCTGTAAGGGCAAAAGCTTTGTATATTGTCCGGTATTTTAAAGCTTTTGCCCTTACAGGGCGACAGGTTTGCTGCCGTAATTACCCAGGGCGATGCCCTGGGCTAAGAGCTTCTGCCCCTTCAGGGCGTGTGGGGCGAAACTTCAGTAAAAGAACAAAGCTCTTTGCTTCTTGTCAGGGCAATCAGTCTATCTGATATTGCAGATGCCGCATCTCATGGCCTCCCCATGCAGAATCATTGGCGTACAGAAATCCCACCTTATTATATAAGGACTCCGCGCGAGGGTTTCCCTTGTCGACAAGCAGTCCTACAGCAGGCAATCCCATCTCACGTGCACGCTCGATGACTGCTTTCAGCAAATATTTGGCAATGCCATGCCCCCGGAACTCTTCCGACACAGCGATGCTGTCGATGTAAAGCTCGCCAGCCTGTGTCTCATCGTCCATATCCGAATAGTCGATACCAAACTCCCGTTGGGCTGCCTCTATGAAACGACGACGCAGGCGATGCAGCTCTCCACCATCGTAAGATACACAGATGCCAGCCAGCCTGCCGTCATCAGCAACAGCACAAAGCGTATTGCGATAACTGTACTGGCTGTCATCGAGAGCCACGAGTTCCGTCATTACCCGTCGGAAATCCTCTAACGTATGATCTTTACCTGCCAGATTCTGGCAACACTCATGATTCATCGCCTCCATAATGAGTGAGGCAATAGGCGCTGCCAAGTTGGCAGTAGCCCCTTCTACTCGTACATTCATTGTCTAAGTCATTTTATGATTAAGTTTCGCAAGTTTTTCCCTACACGCCCAGAAGGGGCAGAAGCTCTTAGCCCAGGGCAATGGACACAAGCAGCACGCCCTGAAGGGGCAGAAGCTCTCAGCCCAGGGCATCGCCCTGGGCTATCATGTTCGCAAACTTGGCGCCCTGTAAGGGCAAAAGCTTTAAAACTCCTAACAATATACAAAGCTTTTGCCCTTACAGGGCGCCTTTCTGATTGTCAATGTACCCAGGGCGATGCCCTGGGCTAAGAGCTTTTGGGCCTTCAGCCCGTACTTAAACCACATGCGAAAGTTCTGTTATATTATATAACGAACAAAAGTTCATTTTATTTTCTTACCACCTCTATCTTTGCATCACCAGGACGATAAAGATAGCCCACACATTCGGCAGTACTATTTTAAACATTTTGTTCCTTACGCCAGGCTGCTGGCGTCATGCTCTCAAAGCGCGAGAAGACCCTTGAGAAATAAGAGGACGAGGAGAAACCGGAATGGATAGCCACCTCTTCCTGTTTGACATTCGGATTCTCACGCATATAGCTCTTTGCCTCTTCTAAACGCAGCTTCGTAATCCAGGTGCTGAAGTTGTCACCGTGTTTACGGTTGATGTAACGAGACATATAGAGCTTGTTGGTACCCATCTCTGCCGCCAAGTCATCTATCGTCAACTGAGGAGCGAGGAACCGCTTTTCGGAAATCCATCTCTTCACTTGCTCACCAAAGAGCTGCTCATAGTTGTCGGTCTTCGAGGATTTCAGTTTTTCTGTATCTGTCTCCATCCTTTCTCTGTCCGTTACCTCAGCGCTGTTCAACTTACCATACATGGAGGCATAGTTGATGAAACTGATGGCTATGTAGAAATTGACAGAGACGACATAAACCTGGAAAAGATAATTGTAGATAATGCCCCCAAACAACGTGGTGAAACACAGCACACTGATAAGGATGATGAGGATGACACTCTTCTTGATCCAGAACATAAACTGCTGCATATCCTCCGCAAAGTAATTGTCCAGTTTACTCCTCTTCTCATTATATAGGATATAGAAACGTCTCAAGAACAACACGTATTGCACAAAGAACATGAAGAATGGGAACCACGAGACCCAAGCACCCGCTTTGCCAAAGACTCCTATGGTGGAAGTTATCATCAGGGCAACAGATGTCAGTAAGACAATCCAGTCCTTACTGAAGTTTCGCCACGACATATACTTCTCGTCTAACAAATAGAAGAAAGTAGAAAAGAAGAAGATGGCTTCCAGACAGAAGAAGATAAAATCAGAGCACTTGATATATGGATTGAGCTCTTTCCAATCGTCAGAGGTGTAAATAGCTAAGTAGACGAAAAGATTCAATCCCATGATAAAATATGTAGTTGCCAAACATCTCTTCGCCTTGCGATAAGGAAGATATTCGGCAGCAAGAGGCACTTTTCCGAACAACAGGACAATGCCGAGGCCAAAATAAATGGCTCCAACACATTGAATCAACACAATGAAATAATGCTCTAATAACTCTATCATATACAATTTTAATTACGCAATACAAAAGTACAAAAAATAATTATTACCCCCCCCGAATTAAGACAAAAAAGCGACATTTTTCACTCTTTTTACACTTTTGCGTCATTTTTTCCATTTTTGAAATTGTAAAAAGGAAAATATTTCCATTATTAAAAGTATTCACTACAAAGTTTCCACTACCTTTGCAAACGTTTATAACTGGCGCTCCAACTATTCATCACCAAGAACTGAGCGTCGAAAATAGTATGAGTAAAACTGACACAAAGACTTTTCTAAATTGAAATGAAATGAGAAAAAAACTACAACAACAGCACAACGAAGCTGCACAAAAGAGAATCACCTCTGTCATTACTTTTCTTGTCATGCTTCTATTCGTCATTGGAGGAAGTATCCAAGTACAAGCCCAAGACACCAATACAAACGGAACCCACATCGCGGGCATCGAATCGCTGACTGGTTGCAGCAAGGAAGATGTAAAAAAAGCTGCAATCAGCGACAACACCTTTCCCGAAGAAGACAAGAGCAAGATCTTCTTCCTCTATAATGTCAAGACGGGTCTGCTGCTCAATGCAGGAGGCTATTGGGGAACTCATGTCTCTTTGAAAGAATACGGAATGCCGCTATGGATACATATCGACAAAAACGACTGGATTCACCTTGCTCAGAAGTTTGACGATAGGAATGGGGCTGGAGAGGGCAATTATCTGGAATACGAGACAGGAAAAGACAATCCTGCAGACGATGGGGTGTATATAGACAGAGCATATCTTTATACAGAAACAGGTTTTTTTGGCACTACTAAAACTACCATCGTCAGAAGAGGCTGGAAGATGGAAGAGGTTACAGGAAAAACCAACACCTACAAGCTATATACTTACAGCAACAGCTCTAACAAATCTGCCAATTTCAGCACGACTAAGTATTATCTCATCGCAGCCAAGACACAAGGCGACGTGGACAAGAACTGCTATGCCGTGGAAGAAGGAAGCCAAGACATAGCAAACGGCAACGACGAATGGAGATTTCTGTCTTATCAGCAGATATTTGAACTCCAAGACAAGAACAGCACCAACATCATCTCGTCCATCGACTTGACCTTCCGCTTGCAATGTCCAAGCTTCTCTCGTGAGAATGCGGCTATGAGCAACTGGAAGGCTTATCAATATGGAGGAAAAGGCCAGATCAGATGGGGTTTGGAGCATTATTACAAACCTTACGTCAAAAACAGCAATGGAACAACAGCCGGCAGCAATATCAAGATCGATGAATATTATACCTCAGATTTCAAAAATAACTTCAGCTACACTTTCCCCAAAGGCAGCAATCCTATCACGTTCACGAAAAACGACAATTACGAGCGTCATTGCGGTAAGTATTATTGCGCTGATGCCAAGAATTTCCGAGGCACCATCTATCAGGATGTCACTGTGACTCATGGCGGTGCATACGTCATCGAGTGCAAGGGATTCTCCACTACCACTAAGGCAAAGCTCTATGCCTGCTTGGTAAAGGATGACAAAACGGCGGACACCAAGACGATGCATGCCACCATTCTGGGACAGACTGAATATATGTCTGCACAGGAAAAGGATGCGCTTCATATCAAAGAGCAGAATATGGACTATGCTGCCAAGGAATTCTACGGAAGTCACAAATACTTCAACAGTGTGCTGGTACAGGTGCCCGAAAAAGGCGGTACTATCCGATTTGGAATCGAAATCGGAACACAGGAAGACAAGGAGCCTGTGAAGTCGGAGAATGAGTGGACGGTATTCGATGACTTCCGCCTCCTCTATACAAGCAAGACAACTGATGGCGACTTGGTCCTCGACCAGGACAGAGACAACCTGGATTATCTGGAGAAGTGCTCCAACACCTACAAGAGCGTGACGCTCCATCTCAACAAGACCTTCGACAAGGACAAGTGGAATGGCTTCGTATTGCCCGTGAGCCTTACCAAGGACCAACTCACCCAGGCTTTCGGTCCTAACGTGAAACTGGCAAAGCTCAACAAGTTGACCAGCAAAGAGATCCAGTTTGTCAGCGTAGACATGAGCAAGGTTGGAAACGATGAGATAGCAATGCAAGCCTACGTACCTTACATCATGTTCCCTACCAAGCACACCGAACTGGAGCAGACTCCAGCCTATACGGCAAAGCTGAGTTCCATAGGCAACCACCAGGCGAAGGATGTATCGGTGAGCATCTGCAAGAACCATATCGACATTCCCAATGTCACATTCACTGTCGACGGAGAGAACAAGAATGACCTCACCAATATGAATACAACGAACTGGACAACCAACAGCAATATCGTTGTTGACGGTTCAGGCACTCCATTCGTCAAAGGCAACGGCACTATGACAGCCTTCGGAACATTTGCCAGAACCTTCGGACCAGGCTCACAGAATACAAACGAGAATGATGATGATTACGGCAAATGGACCTTCACAGACAAGAAAACCATCATAGAGGGTCGCAGCGACCTGAAGGACTGCTACTTCTTCTATAGAGGAAACATGTATTGTTCTGACAAAAGAACAAGAGGCTTGCGAGGCTTCAGCGTATGGTTCGCACCTACTGCCGCCTCTGGCGGCAACACTGCAAAAGCCTTCCTTGATGGAGTATCCTTGGACAATACCACAGGCATCAACCCCATCATCTATGGCGAGGATGAAAGCAGAATTGACAGATTCGCCCATGGCATCTATAGCTTGAACGGTCAACTCATCAGTAATAGCAGTTCCTTAGACGGACTTCCAAGTGGCATCTACATTCTGAACGGCAAGAAAGTCATCAAGAGATAATCAGAGGCTACAAGTCTTGAGCAAAAAAGCCAGGATTAACAAAACAATTAGTTAAACACTCAAAATCGAAAGACGATGAAAAAAAGATATATGTGTCCTATGACCACAACCATCATGGCTGAGACTTGCAGCATCTGCGCAGGCTCTCTTAAATGGACGGAACGCTCAGAGTCACAAGACCCTGAAGTACCAGGAGAGCCATCCACCTGGGGAGAAATCATCTGGGACAAGGGACCAGGTACATTCGACGATAAAGAAGACCCGTTCAACCCAGACAACTGGTAAGGAACACGCCCTGAAGGGGCAGAAGCTCTTAGCCCAGGGCATCGCCCTGGGTAATTACGGCAGCAAACCTGTCGCCCTGTAAGGGCAAAAGCTTTAAAATACCGGACAATATACAAAGCTTTTGCCCTTACAGGGCGCCTTGCAGATTGGCATTATACCCAGGGCGATGCCCTGGGCTAAGAGCTTCTGCCCCTTCAGGGCGTGCTGCTTGCTGGCGATGCCCTGGGCTAAGAGCTTTTGGGCCTTCAGCCCGTACTTAAACCACTTGCGAAACTTGAGTAAGAACTATAAAACCCGAGAGCGTAAGAACGCAATCATACCACAAAAAAACTCGCAAGACTCTACTGCATCTTGCGAGTTTTTTATGTTTACATGAATCGCTATTCATCTATCATAGATAGCTTAATCTGCTAAAGCTGGATTTGCGCCTGTTGCAGATCTACCGCCTTGGCAGTTAGAGTACCCTTTCCCTTCAAGACAATTTGTTTTTAGCGTCATGAGCATCAGGTTTTTGTTGTCGGCATTAGGTTTATTCGGTAGCAGGCAGGGTATTTAAAGCTTCTCAGAACTTTCTCGTATCTTGAGAATCATCGGAACCACCTCCTTATATATCTTATTATCTCCATTGATATTTCTCATGAGCAGTTCGCAGGCTTTTGCACCCTGCTCGTGCGCCTTGTCCATAATGGCAGTGAGACGAGGAGTAACAAAGGCAGCAGCATCACCATCGGTGAAACCGATGATGGCCACATCTTCAGGTATGCGAAGTCCCTTGGCCTTGATGGCATCAAAGGCAGCATAGGTGATGATGTCATTAAAGGCAAGAATGGCATCTGGCGGATTGGGGCCCTCAAGCAGTCGGAGGGTATTGTTGCGAGCCACCTCGAAGTCTATCTTGTCGCACACCACAAGGTCTCGGTCTATCGTGATACGGTTTTCACGCAAAGCCTCGAGATAACCATGTTTGCGTCGGCGTACCATATCCAGATTATTTGGCCCTCCGATGAAGGCTATCCTCTTGGAGCCCGTCTCTATCATGTGCTGAGTGGCTTCCTGTGCTGCAACATCTCCATTAGCCACCACCTGCGAGAACTTGTCTTCGAGACAGCATCGGGCAAAGAATACGAGCGGAATGCTCATGTCATGGAGTTGTTCGAAATGGGAATAATCCACAGTATCCTGTGCCAGACAGGCGATGATGCCTTCCACATGCATATTAAGGAAGTTGTCGAGGGCACGCTCTTCGCGGGTATGGTCCTCATGACTGTTGGCACTGATAACAGAGTAGCCCTGTTTGGAGGCATAATCTTCTATACCATCAAGCACAGCTGCATAGTAATGGGTTACCAAGTTGGGAACGATAACTCCAATGACCCTTGGCGCTTCTTTGCGAAGGCTTTGCGCAAAGGGATTGGGACGGTAGTTCAACTGCTTGGCAAGCTCTTTCACTTTTCGTGTCATCTCCTCTCCCACCTCATGGCTGTTTCGCAAAGCTCTTGATACGGTAGCTATGCTCACGCCCAAATGGTCGGCGAGATCTTTGAGTGATGTTCTGCGTGGCTTCATGTGTGGTAAATAAGTTTAAGCTATATATTAATTTCAACATGGCATCTTGCTGCCTTTTTTGTACAGAGATAAAGCAAGCAAGCGCAATGAAAGTTTGCTTTCAAATTGCCGAGTGCCGCCAATCTTCTGCAAAGATTGTGCAAACAAGCGCAATGAAAACTTGCTTTCAAATTGCCGAGTGCCGCCAATCTTCTGCAAAGATACATCATTTTTTCGTGAATCGAAAACGTTTACGTGCATTTTTTTTAGAAAAACGTATTAAGGTTTCATTTTTTCTTGTAATTTTGCACTCAGAAAAGTAATGAATAGTTGATAATAAGTTAGTTAGAAAATTGGAGCTTAGTCATGTCGTGAGACATTTCTAAGCTTTTTTTGTGTGCTTACTTAAAGGCGCTGCGCCTGTCGTGCCAATATATCATTCAACTTTCTCAGGGTGTGGGAATTTATTGAAGTTAGATATAATATTCTGCCGAATCGATGAGTCCTGCTCTCAAGGCATACTTGGTCGCTTCATGAGCATTGTTGACATCGAGCTTTCTGAAGATGTTCTTGCGATGAGTGTTGACAGTATGAAAGCTGGAGAAACGTTTTTCGGCTATTTCCTTGGTCGTCATACCGAGAGCAATGTCTATCAGAATCTCTGTCTCTGTCTTGGTGAGTTTCACTTTTTCCTCAGTCTTGGCAGGTGGCGGTGCAAGTAGCACCTCCGTCATGTGCTGGCAGATAAAGCGATTGCCCTGCACACAATACAGAATGGCAGCCTTGATTTCCGACAGCTGACTATCTTTGGTCAAGATACTGAACTGCGTACTGCTTGCTATGAGCACACGTACAAAGTCCACACTCAGGTCTTCGCTGAAGAGCAACCATCGGGTGTGGGTGAATCGCTGGTGCAGGATGAGCAGCTCATCGGCATCGTTGATATCGAAGAGCGTATAGTCAAGCACTACCACCGCATCGTCGTCATCCTTCAGGGCAAGCATCAATTCTGCCTTGTCCTCTACGTACTTCCACTCAATTCCAGGCATTTCCTCCTTATCGCCAACATTCATCTGCTGAATGATGTGAACCAGTCCCATACGGGTAATGTCCTGTCTGTCTGCCAGTAATATTCTCATCGCATGCTTGTTTTTATGTTGATATTTTCTGCCTATACTCTTTCACACATTCTCCCATTTAGAATGTCATCGAGAATCCGAAACGTATGCCCCACTTGCTGATGTCCTCATTATTCAGATAGGTGAGTCGGCGCACATACTCTACAGCAAAGAACTTGAATATGTTGTGTACACCAGCCACACACTCCCAGTAGGGTGTATTGTTCATCACGTGCGATTTGCTTGGGAACTTAAACAGCTCCGTATCCCCTTGGTTTTTCTCCAAATAAGGATTGTTCTTATCGGTGAGGTTTCCCCATACGCCTTTCACGGCGAAATATTCACGCCACTTCAGCTTCTTGATGAGCGGAATACGGTTGAGCAACTTGCCGTTCATATCCCACGACAGAGACGCAAACACCTGACGGTCGTTGAGGAACTCCCAGTCTCTCATCAGACTCACACTCGCCTCAGACTCGAAGTAAGAGAGGTTGACAGGCGGTAGGATGAGCATCGGGAAAGGCACCTTGTTCCACTGAGCCTGTCCCACGGCATGGAAGTCGAGATAACCGAAACTGCCAAGCCACTGACGCTTATAGATACTTACTTTCGTGATGTTGCTGTGATACTGTCCACCCATAAAGCCCTTGAAGCCCATGGTATGCGAAATGCCGATCTCAGGACTGTCGAGATTGATAGGCAGTCGCTGCTGCTTGGTGTTGACATAGGTAACGCCAGGATTGTAATTGATGCCCACATTGATGTCGGTCATTCTAATCTTCTTCACCTCGTTTCCATCCAGTGTGAAGTAGTGAAGATTGCCAGCCGTACGGTTGCTCTGCCAGCGTATACCGGTATTAAAACGCAGTCCCCAATCGGTCTCGTAAGTAAAGGCGAGCCGCTGTCGATGATAGAGGAACATCTCGTCCTGTGTTGCCGCACGGAAGGTCATGAAGATATTGTCCTTGTTGTGCTCCAGGTTGTCATCGGAAGGCGACATGATGTCGCGGGACACCTCGAAGGTTATATTCCGCATCGGAAACTCGAAGGGACTGTTTTTCTTTTTGTTGAGCGAGTAGGTGAACACATGTCCTGTGTACCAGTCGTTGCTCTTCGTACCATAGGCAGCATAGCCGTTCCAGAAGAAATGCGGATTGAGCGCAGCCATGGTACGACCAGCCAGGCGAAGACGTATGCCGTCTACATAGTTTTTAGACAGATAGGTGTTGATAGGTCCGAGGTCAAACTTGCTTTTCTTGCCGCCCGGACCACTTCCTATCTCCACATAGTTCTCCATCAGAGCCTTTACACCCAAGATAATCCACTTGAAACCTTTGGAATTCTCCATGCGGTGGATGAAACTGTCCATCGACGACTCACTCTTGGTCAGGTCCACCTGCCGGTACTTGTTCCAGTAAGCCTCATCGCGGTTCATGGCATCTATGTCATGCCGCACTTTAGCCTTTCCCTTGAAAAGTACCTTGGGCAGTTCGTCGAAGGAATAGTCGGTAAGTCGGGTGTTACGCACCACAAGCAAGTCTTGCAGCACCTTGCTGGCATGCATTTCCGCCACCATATCATCCTTGGAAAGCACCCATTCGCCATTGTCCAAACGAGTGAACTCCTGCTCTATCTTCATATCCTTCACCCAGTTCACATCGCTGTTGTGAGGCATATAGAGATTGCATTTCTTGACATGCAGCGTACTGTCGGCTGTCACATACAGCTCGCCACGGAAACCGAAGTCCTGCGAGTTGGCAGGAATAAACTGCAGATGATAGCAGAGGTCGCGCTCCACATAGACCGTGTCCTCTATATAATAATGGTAAAAGGAAATAGCCGTTCTGCCGATAGGCGAAGGGAAAGGATACTGCAACAGGCGCACATAGTCATCGTAGATATCCACATCGGTAAAGACATCCTTCATCGTGGTACTCAGGATCTCACCCGTCTGTATCACCTGACCAATACCATTGGTCTGCTGTCCCTTGATGATATCTTTCTCGCTCTTGGGATCTTTGCGATAGATATGCTGCGATACGGTCTCGTCGACACTCACTGGGAGAGTGAGTTTACCATTATAGGGCGATTTCTCCACCTGGTCGAGCAGATACTGTCGCTTACTGAAGAACTTGCCTTCAAGCTGTTCTTTCGACAGGTCGTTCAGGGCAAGTGTTATTTTCTGATATTTGTCATACCGATAGTATGGATGGTTGGCCAGATCGGTTTTCTTTTTGGCGGCGATAACACGGCGCATCAGCTCCACAGCAGGATTGTCCTTGCGTTTGTACTTACCGCGCTTCGACTTCACCACCACTTCATTGAGCCTACGGCTGTCATCCTTTAGTTTTATCTCAAGGAAGTTGGTGTTGGCGTCCACCTTCACCGTCTGCGTCTTGTAACTCAAGGCACTCACGGTAAGCATCCAACCTTCATGCTTTTCTATGGAGAAGCGGCCTTCGCCATCGCTCGACACAGCTATTCTGTGTCCTCGGTACTGCACGCTGGCATAAGGTACAGCAAATCCGTCAACGTCGATGACGCGACCTGATATTTTCTGTTGTGCCATCATCTGCTGCGTCAAAGCAACAAGCAGCACAACCATCATATATATGCGGAGTTTAATCTTCATGTCCTAAATACCTTTTTGTTTTTTATAACTCTTCTCTTTCTTGTAATTCTTTCTGTCTTTATCAGGGCACACTCTCCCCTTCACTGATTTTGATTGCAAAGTTATAAATATTATCTGAAAAGAGAGGAAAACTTTTTAATTAATTTAGTTTTTTACCTTATTTTTGGCATATTTGTCGAATATTGGAAAAAACTATTTGGTTATTTAAGGTTTTTGGCGTAATTTTGCAAACTGAACGTTTTCGTTAAGCCAAATGGGCAGAGAAAGCTTGCTTTCACTCTGCCATGGCGAGAAAAGGTGCGCGCAAGCGAACTCTTATACTCAAGTATCGCATGCGGTTCAAGTACGGGCTGAAGGCCCAAAAGCTCATAGCCCAGGGCAGCGCCCTGGGTATAATGGCAGTCAACAAGGCGCCCTGTAAGGGCAAAAGCTTTGAAAATTGCCTGATTCTTGTGAAGCTTTTGCCCTTACAGGGCGACAAACTTGCGTCCATGATTACCCAGGGCGCTGCCCTGGGCTATGAGCTTCTGCCCTTTCAGGGCGTGTGGAACTTACCTGCAAAACTTGAGGCCTATATATAAAACTTGAGGTCTATATATAATAAGGTGCAAGGGCAAAAGAGAAAAGACTAAAAGAAATAGCAAAAAAACAGAAACCAAGATATGAACGATAAAGGCAACCTGACAGACAAACGTCCACCCCTGCTGCCAACGATTATAGGAACAGGCTTAGGCAGCGGTTTCTGGCCTTGGGGTCCAGGAACTGCCGGCTCAGTATTGGGCACGCTGATATGGGCCGTGATAGCATTATTTGCAGGATTGGACGGAACAACATTGCAGACCACCATGTTGCTGCTGACCGTAGTATTCACCATATTGGGCACATGGGCCACCGCACAACTCCAGCCCTACTGGGGCGAAGATCCAAGCCGCGTGGTTATCGATGAGATTGTGGGAGTATGGATTCCACTGTCGCTCATCATACCTTTCGAAGAGGCTGGTCACAAAGCCGACTCACTCTGGTGGGCTGTGATTGCATTGGTGCTTTTCCGCTTCTATGATATGGTAAAGCCTCTTGGCATCAAGCGCCTTGACCGCATGAGAGGTGCTTTCTACGTGATGGCCGATGACATCCTTGGAGGTGTATATGCGGCAATCACGATGGTTATTATCAAAATAGCATTGGCATGGGTAAGATAAAACATGAACTATATACTTTCGGCAAGGCAGAGGTTACGGCTTCGATGGGCTCCGCGGTAGACTTCGGTCTGGCATTCATGCTGTCCGACATCGTAGGAATCTATTATGGTCTGGCAAATGCCTTGGGCGTGATGGCAGGTGGCGTGACCAACTGTTGTCTGAACTACCGTTACGTTTTCGGCGATTCCAATCGCAGGAAAAGAAGTGTGGCATGGCGATATTTCATCGTATGGGCCATCAGTTGGTTACTCAATTCGGGAGGCACCATCGCACTTACCGAGTTTATCAACAGTCACGAGCGCCTCGATATTCACTATCTCATACCCAAGAGTGTGGTGAGCATCCTCGTTGCCCTGTTGGTCAACTATCCTGCCCAGCGCAAGTTTGTATTCAAGCCTACCCAACAGAAGTCTGCCGAAGAAAATTAAGACATTGAGCATTCACAAGTTCAGAAGTCAAAGAAGTTGACCAAAACATTCAGAATCAATAACAATTCAAAAAATATGAACTACAGAGATTTCTTACAGAAAGTCATCTATGTGATCATCAATCCTATCATCAAGGCGATGATCCGTTTGCACATCACCCCCAACACTGTTACCTTCATCGGTTTCATAGGCAATATCGTGGCAGCTGGTTTCTTCGTTGAGGCAGCTCTCACACAGAGTCTGGAACTCTTGGGATGGGGAGGACTCATCATCCTTGCTGCAGGACTCTTCGACATGATGGACGGCCGTCTGGCACGAATGAGTGGAAAAAGCAGCCTTTTTGGAGCATTATGGGACTCGACACTCGACCGCTATAGCGAATTGGTAAGCCTCTTCGGCATCTGCCTTTACTTCTTGCGCATGCAAGACGAGATGGGCTTTTGGATGGGCATCGTCACCTTTGCAGCCATGATAGGCTCAGTAATGGTGAGCTACGTACGTGCCCGAGCCGAGGGACTGGACATCGAGTGCAAGGTTGGACTGATGCAACGCCCCGAACGAGTTGTAGTGACAGCTGTCACAGCCATGCTCACTGGTTGCATAGCAGATATATGGTGGCTTGCCGGCGGTATGATTCTCATAGCCGTACTCGCCAACATCACAGCTTTCTGGCGCATAGCACATTGCTACATCGTGATGAATAAAAAGGAGGCAGAATGACAAGTTTGTATCTCATCGCAGTCTTCGCCCTGCTCATAGCATGGCAGAAGACCCGCAAGTTTGCACTTTATTTCCTGCCATGGCTCATCTTTGCCGTGACATACGACTCCATGCGCTTCTACCCTAATTATATGGTAGGTAGCATCGATGTACGTGGACTTTACGAAGCCGAGAAGTCTCTTTTCGGCATAGCAGCACAGACTCCAACAGAGTTTCAGGCCATTGCCGACCATTCGCAGATGATGATTCCAGGCGAATACTTCAGTGTGCACCATGCAGCCCTGCCCGACCTTATGGCAGGATTCTTCTACCTCTGCTGGGTTCCTGTTCCAGTAGGTTTTGCGATCTATCTGTTCTTGAAGAAAGAATATCGTTGGTTTGTGCGTTTCTCATGGACATTCCTTGCGGTCAACCTCATAGGCTTTGTAGGCTATTACATCCATCCAGCCTCACCACCCTGGTATGTGATGGAGTATGGGTTCTCCCCCGTCTTGGGAACACCGGGCAATGTGGCAGGTCTGGCACGCTTTGACGAGTTGGTGGGCTATCCTGTCTTCCACTCCATCTATTGTCACAATGCCAATGTCTTTGCTGCCGTACCCAGTCTGCATGCAGCCTATATGTTGATCACCACCTTCTATGCAGCCAAGAGTCACCAGCATTGGTTTACCACTGCAGCCTTCGCCATCATCTGTATGGGCATTTGGTGGACAGCAGTCTACTCGGGTCATCACTACATCATCGATGTACTGCTTGGCATCATGACCGCAATCATTGGCATCCTGCTCATGGAGAAAGTAGTTTTCAAAAGATTCCTGAACAGGAATAGCCAAGAAGTACATTAACACCTCACGCGGGTTGAAGAAGCCACAGTTCAGGCAAGCACCTTTTTGAAACAGCGACGGCGTCGATGCTGTTCGCTCTCCAAATATTGCCACTGGTTTCTTACGCCCGTGTTCGACTCCATCTGCGGCATTGCCTCTGCCCACTTGAAACCATACTTATGATACTGCTCTATGAGATGGGCAAAAATGATGGCATTGGCACCCTTGACACGGTAGGCAGGCAACACACCGATGAGCAACAGATCTACAGTATCTGTCTTATGCCACTTGAGCACCTTCAGCAGATGCCACCATCCCCAAGGCAGAAGCTTGCCGTTGCGTGTCTTCTGCAAGGCTCTGGCAAAAGAGGGGAAGGAAACGCCAAAGCCTACCAACTTTCCACCCAGCTCATCTATCTCTTCCTGCGAAACACCCTGCTCGTCATCAGCTGCTGTCACACTTCGGTCAACCACGCCAACCACCAGATCGAGGTCAGCCATCTTGATGTACTGGTCTATCAACTGGTTGATTTGCTTCTCAGACAACTGCTGGAAGTCGTACAGGTTGGCATAAGTCTCGTTCAGTATCTCGAAGATGCGATGTCCCATACCTTTTTTCACCAACTGACTGCGGCTGAAGCGGTAAGGATGCAGGTTGTATCTTCGTTCTATCATCTGTGCCGTCTTGGCAAACTTCTCGGGTGTCACCTCAGGCACCTTGATGCGATATTCCATCCAGTCGTTATCTTTCTCGAATCCTCCCAAAGCCTCGATGTGCTGAGGATAATAAGGATAGTTGTAGATAACATAGGCTGTGGCAAGACGGTCGAAGCCTTCGATAAGCATTCCCTCACGATCCATATCGGTAAAACCAAGTGGTCCTACCATTTCTGTCATTCCATGTTCACGGCCATACTGCTCCACCGTCTCCAACAAAGCACGCGACACATCTGGGTCGTCAATGAAGTCGAACCATCCGAAGCGAACCTGCTTCTTCTGCCACTCCTCGTTGGCACGATGATTGATGATGGCAGCCACACGTCCCACCACCTTTCCTCCTCTCAAGGCCAGGTAATACTCCGCCTCACAGAACTCGAAGGAAGAGTTTCGGTCCTTCGACAAAGTGTTCTCCTCATCGAATCGGATGAATGGAACAGCATACTCATTATCTTTATAAAGATCGCAGTAAAAACCGATAAAAGCATCCATGTCTTTCTTACTGCTCACCTTCTTGATTTCTATCTGATTGCCTTGTAGCATTGTTTCTTTCATGCCGCAAAGTTACAAAGATATTTCAAAATATGCAAATTTTATGTTTGAAATGTGTTCTGAAAAATTAACACTGATTTAGATACATTACACCACACAAGCCTTGGCTTTGTCGGAAAAAAGCAGTACTTTTGCACGCATGAAAAGAGAGACCGACAATTACACATTCCTCACCCATGCCCCAGTACATAAAGTGATATTCACAATGGCTGTGCCTACCATTGTAAGCATGCTTTCTACAAGTATGTACAATCTTGCTGACACCTATTTTGTGAGCAGTATCAACACACAGAGTGTGGCAGCCGTGGGCATCTCCTTCTGTATGATGGCTGTCATACAGGCTGTAGGATTCTTCTTCGGACATGGATCTGGCAACTATATCTCCCGACGTTTGGGAGCCAAGGACACTGACAACGCACGCAAGATGGCTGCTACCGGAGTCGTGCTCAGTTTCATTTCAGGACTCTGCATCACCATCCTCGGACTGTCATTTCTTACACCACTCTCTCTGCTGCTCGGTTCCACCCCTACCATTCTTCCCTATACAGAACGCTACTTGGGCATTATCCTGCTCGGGGCTCCGATGATGACCATGTCGCTGACTCTCAACAACCAGATGCGCTTTCAGGGCAACACGATGTATGCCATGAAAGGTATTCTGTCGGGTGTGTTACTCAACCTCGTGTTGGCTCCAATACTCATCCTTTATTTCTGTTTGGGAATCACGGGAGCCGCCATTGCCACACTAATCAGTCAATGCTTCGGATGCCTCATGCTTCTTCGAATGACAACCAAGGGACAGAACATTCGTATCGAGCCACGGCTTTTCACACCTACAAAGGCATTCCTGAAGGAGATCATAGCAGGAGGAACACCCTCGCTCTCGAGACAAGGATTAGGCAGTTTTTCCACCTTGATGCTCAACGTGGCAGCAGGCTCATACGGAGACGCAGCCATCGCCGGCATGAGTATTGTCACCCGAATAGCCTTCTTCACCTATGCCATCGTCATCGGTTTGGGACAGGGATTCCAGCCACTTTGCGGATTCTGTTATGGCGCACGTCTCTACAGTCGTGTAAAAGAAGCCTTCACCTTCTGTATCAAGTGCGGCACGATCTTCCTTACCGTCTGCGCTGTAGCAGGATTTGTCTCTGCCGAATCCATCATCACTCTCTTCAGAGACGAGAACGAAGTGGTGAGTGTGGGAACAGCAGCCCTGCGCTGGCAGGTACTCAGCTTTCCACTCGTGGCCTTCATCGTATTGACCAATATGCTCACGCAGACCATTAGAAAGCCCATACGCGCCAACCTGGTAGCCGCCGCCAGAAGCGGTCTTTTCTTCATCCCGCTCATCATCATCCTGCCCCATTGTTTCGGACTTCTTGGTGTCGAGATGTGCCAGGCATGTGCCGACGTTTGCTCCTTTGCCCTGGCGGCTCCCATTGCCTGGAGTGCCTTCCGTGATATGAAGAAAGAACAGGCAGAAAAACAAAAAACACCACAAACTTTTGGGAAATAAGAAAAAAATCGTAACTTTGCAACGGATTTTTACTGACACAATTGAGAAATGAGCAAAGACAAGCTAACTCATCAGCTGACAGAAACCATCGAAGAGCTTTCATGCCCCAAGTCGCTGAAAGGTCTGTTTCATCAGCACAGGGACGGGAACCCGCTTCCTTCGGGCAAGGCGCTCGAAGAAATCATCAATTTATCCCGCTCCATCCTTTTCCCCGGATATTATGGTAACTCATCGGTCAACATATCCACTATCAAATACCACATCGGAGTGAGAGTGGAGAAACTCTACGAGAAACTGACTGAACAGATTCTCGCAGGCCTCTGCTTTGCCAACGACTGCGAAAGCGAGACCTCACAAGAACTGCTGCGACAGAGAGCCAAGGCCGGCGTCATAGCAGCCAAAGCCATCATGGAGTTTCCCCGACTCAGAAAGATTCTTGCCACCGACGTGGAGGCGGCCTACGAAGGCGACCCTGCTGCTGTAAGCCAGGGAGAAATCATCTCCTGCTATCCTGTGATCAAGGCCATCACCAATTACCGTATAGCCCATGTACTCTTCGAACTTGGCGTGCCACTCATCCCCAGAATGATGACCGAGCTGGCACACTCTGAGACGGGTATCGACATTCATCCCGAAGCAACGATCGGCAAACATTTTACCATCGACCACGGAACGGGTGTGGTAATAGGCGCCACCTGTATCATTGGCAACAATGTGAAACTCTACCAGGGAGTAACCCTCGGGGCCAAGAGCTTCCCACTCGACAAGGACGGCAATCCTATCAAGGGCATTCCACGCCATCCTATCCTTGAGGATGACGTCATCGTGTACGCCAATGCCACCATCTTAGGACGAATCACCATTGGCAAGGGATGCGTCGTGGGAGCCAACGTATGGGTCACCAAGGATATGCAGCCAAAGACAAAGAAATACAAGAAAGAAAAAACAAGTTTATTAGACATAGAATTCAATAATGGAACAGGAATTTGAACTCATTGCCAAGACCTTCATGGGCTTAGAGCCCGTCTTGGCTGAGGAGCTCACCCAGTTGGGTGCCAACAATGTACAGATAGGTCGCCGTATGGTATCTTTCACAGGCGACAAGGAAATGATGTATCGTGCCAACTTCCAGTTGCACACTGCCATCCGAGTACTCAAACCCATCAAGCACTTCAAGGCTCGCTCTGCCGAAGAAGTGTACGATGAGGTGCAGAAGATTAAATGGGACGACATTCTCGACGTGAAGAAGACATTCTCGGTCGACTCTGTGGTCTACTCGGAGGAGTTCCGCAACTCACGCTTCGTTACTTATAAGGTAAAGGATGCCATCGTGGACTGGTTCCGCGAGAAACTCGGCACACGACCTAATATCAGCGTTTCCAATCCAGACATCCGCCTCAACATTCACATTGCTGAAGACAAGGCTACCCTGAGTCTCGACTCAAGTGGTGAGAGTCTGCATCGTCGTGGCTACAGACAGGAACAGGTGGAGGCACCTCTCAACGAGGTACTTGCTGCCGGTATGATTCTCATGACAGGCTGGAAGGGCGAGTGCGACCTCATCGACCCTATGTGTGGTTCTGGAACCATCGCCATCGAGGCTGCCCTCATTGCCCGCAACATCTCGCCAGGAGTATTCCGTAAAGAATTCGCCTTCGAGAAATGGAACGACTTCGATCAGGAGCTCTTCGACCGTATCTATAACGACGATTCACAGGAACGTGAGTTCGAGCACCACATCTATGGCTATGATATAGACATGAAGGCTGTCAACACAGCGGCTCTCAATGTGCGTGCAGCCGGTATGACCAAAGACATCACCATCGCACAGAAAGACTTCAAGGATTTCGAGCAGCCTGCCGAGAAGAGCATCATCGTGATGAATCCTCCTTACGGCGAGCGCATCTCTACCCCTAACCTCTTGGGCACATACAAGATGATTGGCGAACGCTTCAAGAAGGCCTTTGCCGGCAACGAGGCCTGGGTACTGAGCTATCGCGAGGAATGCTTTGAGCAGATCGGCTTGAAGCCAAGTATCAAGATTCCTGTATTCAATGGAAGCTTGGAGTGCGAGTTCCGCAAATATGTCATGTTCGATGGCAAGATGAAGGACTTCCGCTCTGAAGGCGGCATCGTGAAGACCGACAGCGAGAAGCGAGAGATGGCACAAAAGCACCGTTTCAAGAAGGAGCGCGAGTTCAAGAAGCGCATCACCGAGGAGACAGAGAACGAAGAAGACGATATTCGCTCATTCAAGTTCCATACCAGCCGCTTTGCCGACTTCGAGAAAAACCGCGAGGACATCCGTCGTGGCAACAAGACACGTTCGGCAGGACGCCGCAACGACGACAACGATGACAGACGTTCTGGCAAGAGTTTCAAGGGAGGCGACCGCAACTTCAAGGGAGGCGACCGCGACTTCAAGCGTGGAGGAAAAGACTTCAAAAGAGGAGGCAAGGACTTCAAACGTGGAGGCAAGGACTTCAAGCGTGGAGGAAAACGTGGCTTCGATAACTTCGGCGATGAGGACTAAAAAGTAAAGAACAAACAAAAAATCATGAATTTTAGAAAATCTCTATACCAAGCTTCACTGGTTACTATAATGGCTATATCTGCAGTCAACACACAGGCACAGGGCGTAGTTCCTGCACAGAAGGGCGATAAGACATTTACACTCGAAGACCTGAACTTCGGCGGCAACAATTATCGCAATATGGTGGCAAAGAACCGCTGGGGCACCTGGTGGGGCGACCAGCTTGTACGTCAGGATGTAGATGCATGCTATCTGGTCAACAAAACCAATGGCAGGGAAACTAAACTCTTCGGCATCAACGACATCAACCAGTGGATTGCTCCTACCAAGGACGTAAAGGTAAGGGCTCTTTACAATGCCAGGTTCCCCTTTGCAGGCAAGAGCATCGTTATGGTAAGCAACGGCAGCAAGACCTATACCGTCGACTTCAGGAAGCACCGTCTGATCAGCGAGTTGGAGTTTCAAGAGGGCGAAGATCTCCTCGAAGCCAACACCCAGCAGAATGCCTTTGCTTACCTGAAAGGCTGCAACCTGTATGTACGTACCTTCAATGTGGCACCCGAGAACGCGATGACCAAAGAGAAGAAATCGCACGATTTCCAACTCTCTGCCGATGGAAGCCGCGAGATCGTGTACGGGCAAAGCGTTCACCGCGATGAGTTCGGCATATCGAAAGGCACCTTCTGGAGCCCCAACGGTGAAAGACTTGCTTTCTACCGCATGGACCAGAGCATGGTGACCGACTATCCTCAGGTCAACATACCAGAGATAGGCTTCGACCATCCAGAGACACAGAGTTGCATCGCGACTCCTGCTCCCGACAAATATCCTATGACGGGTGAGACCTCTCACCAAGTCACCGTGGGCGTGTTCGACTGTCTTACAGGAAAGACCATCTATCTGAAGGCTGGCGACCCTACCGACCGTTACTTCACCAACATAGCATGGAGCCCCGACAGCAAGACCGTCTATATGTTCGAGGTCAACCGCGACCAGAACGACAGCCGCCTTACTGCCTATGATGCGGAAACAGGCGAGAAGACTGGTGAGCTCTATCGCGAGACCGATGAGAAATACGTAGAGCCTCTCCACCCCATCATGTTCCTGCCATGGGACAGCAACCGCTTCATCATGCAGAGCCGCAAGGATGGCTACAACCACCTCTACATCTGTGAAGTGAAGAACGAAGAACGAAGAACGAAGAATTCAAATGCTGAATCTTCATCCAAAAAGCAAGAGAATTCTTCACTCTCCACTCTTCACTCTTCACTTTCAATCCGCCAGCTGACTTCTGGCAAGTGGGAAGTGATGGAAGTGCTCGGTTTCAACAGAAAGCGCAAGAGCATCATCATAGCCAGCAACGAGTGCTCACCTATTCAGAGAAACATCTTCTTAGTAGACACCCAGACTGGCAAGCGCACCATGATGGACGACTGTGGCAAGGGATGGCACAATGCCACCCTGAGCGAGAGCGGTCAGTTTGTCTATGACAACTACTCTACTCCTGATGTGCCTCGCAAGATAGCCATCGTGAATACAGAAAACGGCAAGCGCACAGCATACTTCACAGCCGAAAACCCATGGAAGGGCTACAATGTACCGGAATACAGCTGCGGCACTGTGAAGGCGGCCGATGGCGAGACCGATCTCTACTGGCGCATGGTGAAACCCACCAACTTCGACCCTGCCAAGAAATATCCCACCATTATATATGTATACGGTGGACCTCATGCCCACAACGTAGACGCCCGCTGGAACTACAGCAGCCGTGGTTGGGAAACCTACATGGCAGAGAAGGGCTATCTGCTCTTCATCCTCGACAACCGTGGAAGCGAGAACCGTGGCAAAGCTTTCGAACAGGCCACCTTCCGTCAACTCGGACAGATAGAGATGCAGGACCAGATGAAGGGTGTGGAATATCTCAAGACCCTTCCCTATGTGGATGCTGACAGAATAGGCGTTCACGGATGGAGTTTCGGAGGATTCATGACCATATCGCTGATGACCAACTATCCTGAGGTCTTCAAGGTAGGTGTGGCAGGAGGACCTGTTATCGACTGGCACTGGTATGAGGTGATGTATGGCGAACGCTATATGGACACACCACAGACCAATCCTGAAGGCTACAAGAAAACCTCCTTGCTCTACCAGGCCAAGAACCTCAAGGGCAAGTTGCAGATCATACAGGGCTTGAACGATGTGACAGTAGTGCCACAGCATTGCCTCACCTTCCTCAAGGCATGCATTGCAGCCGGCACACAGCCCGACTTCTTTGTCTACCCTGGCGAGCCTCACAATATGCGAGGACATCAGAGCACGCATCTGCACGAGCGCATCAGCAACTATTTCTTCGATTATCTCAAGTAAAAACTTAGGAGTAAGCCCCCCGAAAAGAGGAGTTTACTCCTACATCAATAACAAACAATAACTTACAGCAAATGAAAATTTTATTGTTAGGAGGCGGTGGCCGTGAGCACGCCTTAGCATGGAAGATCGCCCAGAGCGAGAAGTGTGACAAACTCTATATCGCACCAGGCAATGCCGGTACGATGAGTGTCGGTGAGAACGTAGACATCAAGGCCGACGACTTCGAGGCACTGAAGAATTTCGCCGTTGAAAAGGGCGTCGACATGGTTGTAGTGGGTCCTGAAGACCCATTGGTAAAGGGTGTGTACGATGATTTCAAGGCTGACCCACGTACCAAGAACATCCCTGTCATCGGTCCATCAAAGGCTGGTGCCGTGCTTGAGGGAAGCAAAGATTTCGCCAAGCAGTTCATGAAGCGCCACAACATCCCTACAGCCAAATACGAGACCTTCGACGGCACCACCGTCGAGGAAGGCTTGAAATTTCTCGAGACCCTGAAGGCTCCTTACGTACTGAAGGCTGACGGACTCTGTGCCGGCAAGGGTGTCCTCATCCTTCCTACCCTTGAGGAGGCCAAGAAAGAGTTCCGTGAGATGCTCGGCGGTATGTTCGGCAACGCCTCTGCCCGTGTGGTCATCGAGGAGTTCCTCAGCGGCATCGAGTGCTCGGTATTTGTACTTACCGACGGCAAGAACTACAAGATCCTGCCCGAAGCCAAAGACTACAAGCGTATCGGTGAGCACGACACAGGCCTCAACACAGGCGGTATGGGAAGCGTCACACCTGTACCTTTTGCCACCAAGGAGTGGATGCAGAAGGTTGACGAGCGTATCATCCGTCCTACCGTAGAGGGTCTTGCCGAGGAGAACATCGACTACAAGGGTTTCATCTTCTTCGGTCTGATCAATGTAGAGGGCGAACCCATGGTCATCGAGTACAACTGCCGTATGGGCGATCCAGAGACCGAGAGTGTGATGCTCCGTCTGAAGAGCGACATCGTAGACCTCTTCGAAGGTGTGGCTGAAGGCAATCTCGACGAGCGCAGCATCGAGTTCGACGAGCGTGCGGCAGTCTGCGTGATGCTCGTCAGCGGCGGTTATCCTGAGGCTTACAAGAAGGGTTACCCCATCAAGGGAATCGACCAGGTAGAAGGCTCCGTTGTGTTCCATTCCGGTACTGCTCTCAAAGACGGTCAAGTAGTAACCAATGGCGGACGTGTCATCTGCGTGAGCAGCTATGGCAAGGACAAAGAAGAGGCACTGAAGAAGAGCTTCGCCGAGGCTCAGAAGATTCAGTTCACCGACAAATACTTCCGTTCCGACATCGGACAGGACCTGTAGTTTTTTAATGTAAAAGAATTAAGGAGTTAAGGAGTTAAAGGAGTTAAGACAATAGTCATGAGGGAATATTCAATGCTTAATTATAAGTCCACTAAAGCATTTGTCTTAACTCCTTTAACTCCTTAACTCCTAAAAATTCTCCCCCAATATCAAACATTAAACCAAATAGATGTTAAGACATAAGACCTTTCAGAACAAGATAGCGGTAAGCCGCTTCTCGTTACCAGTAACAGCAACCCTTATCGCCATGATATGGGTTGCTGTAGGTTTAGTACAGGGTGACATCTGGACTGAGCTGGCGTTTGCACTCGCCTCTACCCTTCTCATGGTAGAGCTCAACAACCGCAATGCCCTGATGCGTACCTACAGCCGCATGGTGTCGTGCAGTTTCCTGACACTCCTGTCGGTCACCTCACTCCCCGAGCCGTCGCTCCATGCCAACGTGGTGACCCTCTGTTTCATTGCCTTCACCCTGCTCATCTGGAACGGCTATCAGGACCGGCAATCCACGGGCCGCACCTTCTATGCCTTCGCCTGTTTGGGCATAGCCTCGATGGAGTTTGTACAGATACTCTATTATCTGCCCATACTGTGGGCGATGATGATGTTCTTCACCAACTCCTTCAGTCTCCGCAACTTTGCAGCCTCCATCCTGGGAGTCATCACCCCCTACTGGTTTGCTGCCGGATTCTTTGTCTATACCAACAACATCGACTATCTCATCGCCCATTTTGCCAGCTTCGTCGACTTCCACACGCTGTTCGACTATTCCATGATAACCGTCCATCAGTTGGTGAACCTCAGCTTCATCACCCTGCTGGCAGCCATCGGAGCAGTCCACTTCCTGCGCACCAGCTACGCCGACAAGATTCGCACCCGCATGATCTACGAGTCGTTCATCATGCTCGACATCGTCAGCTTCCTCTTCCTCGTACTCCAGCCTCAGCATGAATACGAGCTCGAGGGCATCATGATAGTCTGTACGGCACCCCTCTTCGCCCATTTCATTACCTTCACCAAGGGTAAGTTGTGCAACATCACCTTCATCACCATCCTTGTGATGGCTGTACTGCTACTGTTGTACAACCTCCTGTTTCCCCCCGTCATGCTGTTATGATAGCCTGGCTTATTTCGTTCCTGGTAGAATGGGGCTACTGGGGCATGCTCGTGGCAGCATTCCTTGCAGGCAGCTTTTTCCCCTTCAGCAGCGAGGCGGTCATGGCAGGACTGCAGGCTGCAGGTCTTGACCCCGTCCCGCTCATCATCTATGGCAGCATCGGCAATGTCCTGGGCTCAATGTTCAACTATGGTGTGGGACGTTTGGGCAAGATGGAATGGATAGAGCAATACCTGCACGTGAAGAAAGAGAGCCTCGACAAGGCAGAGCGCTTCATGGCTGGACGAGGTGCCTGGATGGGATTCTTCGCTTTTCTGCCCCTGTTGGGTAGTGCCATCACCATCGTATTGGGATTGACAAGAGCCAACATTCCTATTTCCATCCTCAGCATCACCATCGGCAAGGTGCTCAGATACATATTATTAGTCTATGGATTGAGTTTTATTTTTTAAAGTATGAAGAGATTTATATACCTTATTATAATATGCACTCTGTTGGTGGGCTGCAAGGGCAACCAACAGAAGACTGCCCTCGCCGAGAGCGATGGCAAGCCAATGGTAACCGTCACCATACCTCCCTACCAGTATTTCGTCGATAAGATTGCCAAAGACAAGGTGGATGTCAACGTGATGGTTCCTGCCGGCGGCAATCCCGAGACTTACGAACCCACTGCCCAGCAGATGGTGGAACTCTCTAAGAGTGCCCTCTATCTCAAGGTAGGAAACATCGGTTTCGAGCAGACCTGGATGCAGAAGCTTCACGACAATGCTCCTCACATGAAGGTGGTCGACACCTCCGTGGGCATCTCACCTGCCAAGACACCCGGCGGCAATATCGACCCACATGTATGGATGAGTTGCAGCAACGCCCGAATTATCTCCGCCAACATCCTCAAGGCATTCTGCAATCTCGAACCCAAGCACAAGGCTTTCTTTGAGAAGAACTATCAGTCGCTGCTCCGCATCATCGACCGGAGAGACAGCACCATCAGAATGAGCTTCCAGAAGAACCCTGAGATGGTACGCAAGTTTGTGATTTACCACCCCATCCTCACCTACTTCGCCCGTGATTACAAGTTGGAACAGCTCGCCATCGAGGAGGAAGGCAGGGAACCGAGTGTCGCCCAACTCAAGAGCCTCATCGAGAGAGCCAAGAAAGAGAAGATAAAATACTGCCTCATACAGACAGAGTTTGCCAACCGCAACACGTCGGTATTCATCAAGGAAACCCACACCCATGCGATGGAGATCAACCCCTTGCAAGGCGAATGGAACATGGCGATGCAAGAAGCATCATTGGCAATACAAGGCAAGCAACAGATTGTGGCTGACAAGTAAGAGTCGCCTCAAGACTATAAACACAGAACAACATGAATCCAATCATAAAAATCGAGCACCTCGCAGCAGGCTACGAAGGCAAGGAAGTACTCCACGACGTCAACCTCACCATCTATCAGGACGACTATCTGGGTATTATCGGACCCAATGGCGGCGGAAAGACAACCCTCATGCGTATTATTCTCGGACTGATGAACCCCACCGAGGGGAACATCAGCTACTATAAAGACGGCAAGCCGGTAAAGGAAATCACCATGGGATACCTGCCACAATACAACGACCTCGACAAGCAGTTTCCCATCTCTGTATACGAAGTGGTGCTCTCCGGACTCAACAAGTCGAAGAGTCTCTTGGCTCGTTTCAGCAAAGAGCATCACCAGCTCGTAGCCGATACCTTGAATCGTATGCAGCTGTCCGACTTGAAAGACCGTCACATCGGAGCCTTGAGCGGAGGACAACTTCAGCGTGTTCTCTTGGCACGCGCCATCGTGTCAAAACCCGATGTCGTGATTCTCGACGAGCCCAACACTTACATCGACCGTCGATTCCAGAAACAGATGTACGAGATGCTGGAGCAAATCAACAAGGAATGCGCCATCATCATCGTAAGCCACGACATTGCCGAAGTGCTGCACAATGTGAAGCACATCGCCTGCGTGAACCACCATCTGCACTATCACGATACTGCCGACATGCCGAAGGAAAAACTCGAGGAACATTTCCTCAAAGTATAAACTTTCAAGAGCTTTAAAGGATATTACCCAGTTCTGTTTGTAACTACTCAACACTCATATAGTCGTGAGTTGTTACTTCAATACTATACAAATTGTTTCTGTTAGTTATGATTTGTTCATTCTTTTGCAGATAAATCTCTATTCAAAGGCTTTGAATGTCCGTTCAAAGGCTCTGAATGTCCGTTCAAAGGCTCTGAACGGAACTTTTGCAAGCTAAAGAAAACTTTTTTATTGCTTAAAGAGAAGATTTCTCCTGTGGTTTGACTGTAGTTTAACGATTTTAGTTGACCACTCTAAGCATTATTTTTAACATGAGTTGACTTGGCTGTTACTTATTGAACTTTCGCATGTGGCTTAAGTACGCCCTGAAGGGGCAAAAGCTCTTAGCCCAGGGCAGCGCCTTGCTGAGTGCCTTTATACCCAGGGCGCTGCCCTGGGCTAAGAGCTTCTGCCCTTTCAGGGCGTGCTGCTTATTAGAGCTCCTGACACTTCAGGGCATGCTGCTTATCAGAGCTTTGACATTTCAGGGCGTGTGGGGCAAACATGCGGAAGTTCTATAATATATAAAGGTACGCGCGCGCAAAGATACGAAATGCAGACAAGGAAGATGTCGAAGAGTGTCGCAGAGTGTCGTTTATCACATGACCTAACGAAGCGCTTCGTTACACCTTAATGAAGCGCTTCGTTACACTCTAAAGAAGCGCTTCGTCAGCAGCTAAGAAAGCGCTTCGTTAAATCGCCATGAAGTGCTTCTTGAAATTGATTAGCGGATTGTTTACCCACTTTTGTCTCGTTTTTGTCCCTCGCTGTATTATCTTTGTATCGCAATTTAAATACTTGATAATCAGTGACAAAAGGATATATATCAGAAAAGAAAGGAAATAAAATGGGACGAAAGAAGAAGGAAATCCGTTTGAAGGAGCCTGTGCGCAATTGGAGCGTGATAATATCTTCTTCCGATTGCAGTCAGGAAGGAAGCGGTATATAGAGAAAGGTGGAAAACTCGGACGCAAGGTAGGCTCTGTAAAAACGGAAGAACAGATGAAAGCCGAATATAGGGAAGTAATAAGTCTGCTCCGCAAGGGATATTCAATTCGGGATGTGGCAAAGTTGAGTGGTAAAGGAGTAAGTACGGTGCAACGAGTGAAGCGATTACTAAAAGTACAATCATCGCAATAATACTATTGATTTTACGTTCTTTTCAAAAAAAAGGTTGTGTGATAGTAGTTTAAAGGCTAAAAGCACTACCTTTGAATGCTGTTAAATATGGTAATGTTCAAAGTCACAATTTGTGATATTGGAAAAATGAATATAAATATGACAGATAAAATAGAAAAAAAGGAGAGCAGCGAACTGTGTATATCACATAGGTGCATCCATTAAGGACTTAGGCAAAAAGTGTTTTGGTTTCTCCAAGATGGCAACAAATAGTTCAAAGAGCGAATCGCCCCACTTTGGGGCTATATTTAGGCTACAGGAGGCATTTTACGTTGCATAAACAACTCGTTCGCCAACTGGTTGCCAGAGTTAGTTAACGCCGAGGATTGCATAAAGGCTTTCCAAGGCATATGTTTAAT
>ERZ1026878.171-NODE-171-length-54495-cov-13.683799_pt1 | contig 54495 bp, 49 predicted proteins | sample MGYA00380169_ERZ1026878 | MGnify/ENA primary metagenome ERZ1026878 (study PRJEB33269, sample SAMEA4719805) | human gut metagenome | biome: human-associated habitat; feature: organic feature; material: feces | place: Cameroon | collected 2013-10 ...
CGGATTGTTCCGTGCTACGCACTCTCACGTCTCCGCTCCGCTTCGGTCCGTGCTAAACATGTGCCACTGGCACATAGCACCCTACCCTCTATTCGCATATCGTGGGATTATCATCCCACTTTTATGCTCATATCGGGGCGGGTCCTAAGGTCTTTCACCCACTTATGAGCAAGCTCATGTGGGTTTAGACCTTTTGACCCTGGCATCATGATTATTATTTTAACGTAAGTATCTTCCCCGCAAACGCAATGGGAAGGGATATTTTTCTGGTGCTGTCTTCGCCCTCAAACAGGATTTCGGCAATGCTGCCGTCTCCGGATACAGATACGATCCTGCCGGTTCCGTATTTCTGATGCAGGATCTTTCGTCCGGGTCCGCAGGCACAGATACAGGCTTCCACCTCTTTAGGAGACAGCTTCTGCATCTTTTTGTCCGATGTTTTTAGCAACGAGCCTCTGGTTCCGACAGCCGTACCGGTCCTTCTTACAGCATTTAGCGACGTCGTTTTCTCAAACACTTCTCTGGAGAAAGCCGAGGTCAGATTCGGACCAAAGGTAAACACATACAGCTGTTCCTTCGCTCTCGTCATCCCCACATAATAAAGCCTTCTCTCTTCCTCATAGGCATTTGCCTCCGGAGAATCCGGTGCACAGCCCCTTTGTGGGATCTGGGAAGGGATCACTCCCGCCAACATATCTGCCAGATACACTCTGTCGTATTCCAGTCCCTTGCTGGAATGGATCGTGGACAGGATAAAATTACTCTTCGGATCCCCGCAGCCCTCTCTTATCATCTCCTGCAGTGTCTTAAGTCTCGCCGGAAAATCAAACAGACTGTTCTCCTGATCCCCCAGTGCCTTTAAAATCTCCGCCTTACCGCTATCCAACCCATGGCTATCCATGAATTCCTGATAGCCCATATAATTCAGGATCCGGTATATAGCCTTTCCCGCCGGCTCGTAACGCATATTGTCCAGATGGGTTGCCAGTGCCTTGCACTGTTTTCTGGTATAGACGCTCACTCCGTCCATCTCCGCCACCGTGTCTAACAATGTCAGTCTCCTGGTGTTGGCATTCACCGCTTCCGTTGCCGCCATTTTGCTGATACCGGCACCCATTTTATAATAAATCCGGAGAAATGTCTCTCCATCCCAGGGATCTAAGGATAACTGAATGAAATCACAGATATCGTTGACCACCGGATGGGAAAAAAAGGTCATATCCGAATTTTTCACCCGGTAAGACAGTCCCTTTCGTTCCAACAGGTCTATCAGGGGAAGTGCGCTTTCGTTGTTCCGGTACAATACCGCTGTCTCCTGCTCGCAGTCCTGCGCCACCTTCAGCAGATAATTGTACTGTCCCTGTCTGGACACTGCCTTGATCTCTGTAACACAGCCGCCGGCTTCCCTGGCTGCGGTCATCTTCTTCGGATGCCTGTTTTTGTTCCGCCGGATCAGGGCATCCGCCGCCCGGACAATCTCCTGTCTGCTGCGGTAATTGGTCTCCATGAGAAGAAGCCTCGCTCCCCGGTGCCTGTCCTCAAAAGAAATAAACGCCTGCGGGTATGCTGCCCGGAATCCATAGATACTCTGATCTTCATCTCCCACCATGAACAGATTCCGGCTCTGCGCCGCCAATAAATCGATCATATCATGCTGTATCCTGGAAGTATCCTGTGCTTCGTCCACGCAAAAGTACCGATACTGCTCCCTGAAATGCCCTAACACCTCCGGATACTGCTCTAAGATCCGCAGGGCATAGATCATCTGGTCGTCGTAATCAATCATTTGCATCTGTCGGAGTTTATTGTTATATGTACGAAATATCTCCGGGAACTTGTCTACATCTGTATCCATTTCCCCAATCTCTTTCGGGGTCAGGCGCATATTCTTCGCATAGGTAATGTCTAACTGTGTCTCTTTGATGTCATTCTCCGTGGCATATTTACCCGTCACTTCCAAAAATGACTGTTTGATGACAGCCACAGCTTCCTTATCTGCCACCTGAAACGGTGTTTTCCCGGTACGCCGTGCAAAATATTGCAACACCTTCTGGGAAATACCATTAATGGTGCGAAACTCCAGCCGCTCTGCATCCGCCTCTCCAAACATCCCCGCGAAACGCCTGCGCATATCATTCGTTGCCGCCACGGTATAGGTCACCGTCAGGATTGACTCCGGTGTTATTCCCAGGCAGTAGATCATATAGCCCAGTCTGCTGACCAGTACGGTGGTCTTACCACTTCCCGGAACTGCAAGCAGAAGTACCGGCCCTTCTGTGGCCTGTACTGCCTGCATCTGCTGCTCATTTAACTGTATGTGATAGTTCTGAACAAATTCCGTAAAAGTCAATCCATTGTCCCACTTTCCGCCCTTAACTTCTTCACCTTTTTTTGCTTGTATTATTTTACCATGTTGTGTGCCGGACAGCAACCCTGCGTTGATTCTATCTCTCCAGCATATTTTCAATAAAGATCCCATACCCCCTGGTGCTGTCCTGCACAAGAACATGGGTGACTGCTCCGATGAATTTCCCGTTCTGAATAATAGGGGCGCCGCTCATGCCCTGGACGATGCCTCCGGTCAGAGCGATCAGTTCCGGGTCGGTCACTTTCAGTTCGATCCCCCGGTTTACATTGTCATGATCTAAGTGTACATCCGTGATCTCAATATTGTAATATCTGGTGGTACCGTCCACAGTACACAAAATCTGTGCCGGACCTTTTTCAATCTCCTGTTTTAATCCGATGGGCAGTGCTTCTTCCGTGCCCAGTGCCAGGGCTTTGTTATTACACTTACCGAAAATCCCTCGGACGCTGTTGCTGGTAATGTCCCCAAGGATCCGCTCATCGTTATAGACGATCATTCCCGTCATCTCCCCCGGATGCCCGGCAGTCCCCTTCTGGATTGAAATGATCTCTGTCTGATACAGTGTTCCGTCATTCATCTCCATCAGGGTACTGGTATCCACATCGTTGATCCCATGCCCCAGGGCTCCGAAATTCCCCCGGCTGTCAATATAAGTCATAGTACCCACGCCCTGTGCATTGTCCCGTACCCAGACTCCGATCTTATATTTTCCGCTTTGATCACGCACCGGACAGATCTTCACATCGAAGCATTCTTCCCCTCTGCGGATCGTGAGAATCTGCTCTGCACCGTCACCGTTTTCGATCCGCGAGATCAGATCGTCTTTTTCGTTAATTTCCTCACCGTTTAACTTCAGCACGTAGTCACCGCTTTTTACAATATTTTTTGCCGGTGATACTTTCTCTCCGCCCGCAGAGCGAAACTCACCGGTACCTACCACCAGCACCCCTTCAGTCTTCACATAGATTCCGATGGGCACCCCCACCGGGATCAGCTCCTGATCTTCGATCACCCGGATACCTACCTGTTTGAGCGGCAGGATCCCGAACAGCTTCACCTGCATCTGAAGCGTGTCCGGACTTCCGGTCTTCATGGTCACCGGGCGGCTTAAGTCCACGCTCACCGCACCTTCCGGGATATTGCTCTGTCCCTGCCTGCTGACGTTCAATATCTCACCTTTTGCGGGAATATCCAGTTCCAGCGCTTCTTCCGATCCCGCCCTTACGTGCAGAATGGACGGAATACTGCTGTCCACCAGATAATAGCCATATCCCATAAGCCCTGCGCCTGCCAACAGCAGCATAACGCAAAGGCAGGCCCGGTAAATCCGCAATCTGCGCACCTTTGCTTTCCAGTGCTGCAAAATAACGACTGCATCTTCACCTGCCTGCCTTTTTACTTTTTCCGTCTCTGTGATCCAAAGCTTCATACACATTCCCCCACTGCATTCTGTGTTACTGCTGTATAGGGTATAGTGTGCGTCGCATTTGTATTTTTAACCTGAAACCATGAGAAAACGTATCTTACAGTTTTATCCAGATCATCCACATATGATCACATTGCTGCTGTTCTTATACTCCTGGGGGCAGCTGTCCGTAAGGATCGTACCGCCCTGAAAAGATCCGAAAGTCACTGAACTGACATTACCGAATTTGGAATGATCCGCCAGAATAAAACATTCTCTGCACTGTCCCATGGCTGTCTTTTTCACCATAGCTTCATTCATATCCGGTGTGGTCAGACCGTTCTGTCTGCTGATGCCGTTGGTGCCAAAAAATCCCTTGGTAAAATGATAGCTTTGTAAATTCACCAGTGCCTGGTTGCCTACCACAGCTTCGGTAGAACCTTTCAGTTCTCCACCTACCAGATAGACACGGAATCCTGCCGCCGCCAGAGCTTTGGCATGGGCTACCGCATTGGTCACAAAGGTTGCACTCTTCTCCGTCAGATACGAAAGCATACACGCCGTGGTGGTTCCTGCATCGAGATAGACGAAATCCTCCGGTCCGATCAGGGATGCTGCCTTTGCTGCCACCAGCTGTTTTTCTTCCACATTGACTGCCGCCTTCTGCTCTACGGTAGGTTCGTGGGTCACAACGGTGCGGTCACATGCCACTGCACCTCCGAATACTTTCACCAGCTTCCCGGCATTGTGCAGTGCTGTGATGTCACGGCGTACCGTAGACTCGGAAGTATTTAACAGTTCCTTGACTTCCGCCACCGTAATGCTGTTTTTCTCTTCCAGTAATTTCAAAATAATGTCATAACGTTGTTCTGTCAGCATAGATTATTGTTTTCTCTTTCTTTTGTCACATCTGTCTCCAGAATGATCTTCCGCACGGGAAGAATACTTCCGGGAGACATGGATAATTCATCCACACCCATGGCAAGGAACCGTCTGGTCAGTGTCTGATCCGCCCCCAGCTCTCCGCAGATGCCTGCCCAGATACCTGCCTTATGCGCATTGTCCACCACCATCTGTATCATGCGTAACACTGCGGGATGATGAGGATCGTAGAAAGCATCCAGCTTCGGATTCTGCCTGTCGATGGCAAGGGTGTACTGGGTCAGATCGTTGGTGCCGATGCTGAAAAAATCCACTTCTTTTGCCAGTTCTTCACTCATCATAACCGCTGCCGGAGTCTCGATCATAATGCCCTGCTTCGGTTCTCCGCATGCCACGCCCTGCTCTGTCAGTTCCCGCTTCACTTCTGCCACGATTTCCTTGATCCGGTGTACCTCATCCACACTGATGATCATGGGATACATGATAGAGATGTTGCCGAAGGCACTCGCACGGAACAGTGCGCGCAGCTGGGTCTTAAAAATCTCCGGTCTGGTCAGACAGATACGGATGGCCCGACATCCCATTGCCGGATTCTCCTCCGGTTCCATCTCGAAGTAGTCACATTTTTTATCTGCACCGATGTCCAGAGTACGGATGATCACGGGCTTACCCGCCATGGTCTCCGCCACGGTACGGTAGATCTGGAACTGCTCTTCCTCCGTGGGGAAGGTCTCTCTCTCCAGATAGATAAATTCACTTCGAAACAGTCCGATACCGCCGGCATCGTTCTGCAGTACCGCCGCCAGATCCTTGCTGTTACCTATATTAGCATAGAGCATGATCTTCTTACCGTCAATAGTGACATTTTCTCTTCCCTTCAGGGTCTTTAGCAGTTCTTTCTTCTCCTGTTCTTCCTGCTTTAACTGCTGCATTTTGCCTAAAGTCTCTTCATCGGGATCCACATAGATGCAGCCGCAGCGTCCGTCTACAATGCCTAGTTTTCCGTCAATTGCCTCACTTAAAGGAATATCGGTGCCGATCAGTGCCGGAATACTCATGGTACGGGCGAGAATCGCCGTATGGGAATTCACAGAACCGTGTACGGTCACGAAGGAAAGTACAAGATCCTTATTCAGCTGAACTGTCTCGGAGGGAGCCAGGTCGTCTGCCACGATGATCACCGGCTCTTTAGAAGCTACCACACCTGCTGTTCTTCCGCCCAGTACACTTAATACCCGCTCCGAGATATCCTTGACATCCGCAGATCTGGCTCTCATGTAATCATCCTCCATGGAGGCAAACATCTGGGCAAAATTATCTCCGGTGGACGCCACTGCGTACTCCGCATTCACCTGCTGCATACGAATAATGTTCTCAACGGATTCGTTATAGTCATCATCTTCCAGCATCATCCGGTGAATCTCAAAAATAGCGGCATTGGCTTCTCCTACTTCTTTCAAAGCCTTCTGATACAGCCCCTGCAGCTGCTCCATAGCTGTCTGTTTTGCCTGTCTGTAACGTTCGATCTCCCGGTCGGAATTTTCGATCTTGACACGTTTTACCTGCTGTTCGTCTTTTTTATGAACACTGATTCTGCCAATGGCGATTCCGCCGAATACGCTTTTTCCCTGGTAGACTTCCATGGCTCTTCTCCTCTCCTGCCGATTCCGCTTGCTCTGTTTTAGAGGTTTGCCTTTACAAACTCAGTAACTGCTGTATAGGCTGCCTCCTCATCCTCACCATCGAAGGTCAGGGTGATCTCATTGCCGGCTTTGACTGCCAGACCCATGATACCGAAGATTCTCTTGCAGTCTCCGGTCTTGCCGTCCTTGGTCAGGGTAACTGCACAGTTAAATTCCTTGGCTGCCTTTACCAGTTCTCCCGCAGGACGTGCGTGAATACCTTCGGGATCTGTGATAACATATTTGAATTCTTTCATTATTCTTCTCCTTTTTTGTTCTAAAACTTATACTGTTCTTAAGCCACTTTTTTCTTCAATAATCCAAGCATCAATGCAGATACGATTGTGCCTGCCACCAGTGCTACCAGATACATCAAGGCATTTCCCACTACCGGGAATACAAAGATTCCGCCGTGAGGAGCCATCAGTGTGCAGTGGAATGCCATGGACAGAGCACCTGCCAGTGCAGAACCGATGATGCAGGAAGGAAGTACATGCAGAGGATCGGACGCTGCGAAAGGAATGGCACCTTCCGTGATGAATGCCAGACCCATAATGAAGTTGGTAGGACCTGCATCTCGCTCTTCCTTGGTGAATTTATTCTTGAATAACAGGGTTGCCAGTGCAATGGCACAGGGAGGAGTCATACCTCCGATCATAACCGCTGCCATGATGTCATAATTACCTGCCGCAATTGCTGCGGTTCCGAATACATATGCCGCCTTGTTGAAAGGACCACCCATGTCAATCGCCATCATGCCGCCCAGGATCAGCCCCAGTACAACCCGGCTGGAATCACCCATTCCGCTTAAGAAATTATTCAATCCGGTATTAATGCCACCCATCACAGGTTCAACTACAAAATTCATTGCCAGACCCATGATCAGGATACCCACTACCGGGTAGATCAGCACCGGTGCCAGTTTCTCAATGGCATCGGGAAGCTTATCACAGATCTTGCGAAGGCCGAGGATCAGATAGCCTGCTAAGAATCCAGCCACCAGCGCTCCCAGGAATCCGGACTTGCCGTTTGCCGCCAGCATACCGCCTACGAATCCAAGTGCCAATGCCGGTCTGTCGCCGATCGCCATGCCAATGAAGCCCGCCAGTACAGGAAGCATCATACCAAATGCCACGCCACCGATGTTTTTAAACATTGCCGCTACGGGAGTGATGGTACCGAAGTTACTTCTCTGGTCTGCAGGTAATGCATTGATATCAATGCTCAGGCCATCGATCAGGAAAGCAATGGCAATCAGAATACCGCCGCCTACGACGAAGGGAAGCATATGAGATACACCATTCATCAGCTGGGTGTATATCTTATGTGCGGTACTCTCCTTGCCGGTTAGCGCTGTTTTTACCTCACCGCTCTCTCCGTGGAATACTTCTACCTCACCGCTTACTGCCTGCTGTACTAATTTATCTGCTTTACTGATACCGTCGGATACCTGACAGCTGATGACCTTTTTGCCATCAAAACGATCCATGGGAACTTTTGCATCGGCTGCTACGATGATACAGTCTGCTGCGGCGATTTCTTCCGCTGTCAATACATTTTTCGCACCGGCAGAGCCTCTGGTCTCGATCTTGATCTGGCAGCCTGCTGCTTTTGCTGCCTTCTCCAGTGCTTCCGCTGCCATATAGGTATGTGCGATTCCGGTCGGGCAGGAGGTCACTGCCAGGAGCTTAAAGCTCTTTTTCTCTTCTGTGGTAATGCCGGTATCGCTTAATCTGTCGTCAATACTCTTGGCACTCTCATCTGCCTCGTCAATAATCTGTAAAAATTCCTCTACGCTTTTGGCATTTCTTAAAGATGTGGTAAAATTCTCATCCATCAGCATAACGGACAGCTTGCTCAGTACATCCAGATGTACGTTGTCCTTGGTATTAGGTGCAGCGATCAGGAAAAGCAGTGTCACCGGTTCGCCATCTAAGGAATCATAATCCACACCGTTTTTAATCACCATGGCTGCCAGTCCGGGAGTCTTCACCGCATCACATTTGCCGTGAGGGATTGCAATTCCTTCGCCGATTCCCGTGGTGCTCTCTTCCTCTCTTGCATAGACCTGTGCACGGTACTGCTCCACATCCAAAAGTTTCCCGCTCTTCGCCATCAGTTCCACTGCCATATCCAGTGTTGCTTTTTTGTCAGCAGGAGCCGCGTCCAGGGAAATACTTCTTTTGTCCAATAAATCCGTAATTCTCATGTTGTAACCAATCCTCTCTTTTTATGATCTCTCTTTTATAGTTACTTTTTATTATGATGTCGAGGTCAAAAGCCCCTACTTTGTTACCTGTTTCAATACCTGCATGACTTCTTCTTTTGTTGCCAGATTTTCGGAAAAAGCACTGGCACTTCCCGCGGCGATTCCCATGCAGAAAGCATGTGCGTAATCCTTCTCTTCGAGCCATCCGGTGATAAATCCCGCTACCATGGAATCTCCCGCGCCTACACCGTTGACTAACTTTCCCTTCGGGGCCGGAGCTTCCATGCACTGTCCGTCTGCCGCGATCAATACGGCTCCCTCGCCTGCCATGGAGATCAGTACATTCTGTGCTCCCATCTCCTGTAACTTTTTGCCATAAGGAATGACTTCCTCTCTGGTGGAAAGCTTCACACCGAAGATATCTCCCAGTTCGTGATTATTGGGCTTTACCAGGAACGGATGATACGGCAGCACCTTGACTAACAGATCTCTGGTGGCATCTACCACCGTCAGTACTCCTCTGCCCTGAATCCGCTTGAGGATCCTCTGATACATATCATCCGGCATCGTATAGGGAATGCTTCCCGCCAGCACCAGTACATCGCCTTCTCCTAATCGGTCGAGCTTCTCCATCAGCTGCTCCAAAGCCTTTGCATCAATGTCCGGTCCGCAGCCGTTAATCTCTGTTCCGTCGATACTTTTTAACTTCAGATTGATTCTGGTCATTCCATGACCGATTTTGATGAATTCGGAATCTACGCCAAATTCGTTCAATCGTCGGATCAGTTCGTCTCCGGTGAATCCGGCCACATATCCAAATGCCGTGGAATCCAGACCCAGATTCTTTAAGACAATGGAGACGTTGATTCCCTTTCCTCCCGGAAGAATCAGCTCTGATGAGGTTCTGTTTGTCATTCCCAGTTGAAAATCATCCACGGATACGATGTAATCCAGTGACGGATTGAATGTCACAGTACAAATCATTTAAATCCCTCCTGTCTGTTTCCTTTCGTGTTCTTATGCTGTTATTATATCTTCATAATCAGTCAAATTCAATCAATTTAATTCACAAATATAGTGACTTATTTTGGTTGAATTTGCACAAAAGAAAAGGATGAAGTCATTCTTCATCCTTTTCTTATTCCGGTATTCCCTTATAGCATTTCCCTTAACGAACTTCTTTAAACGCATTGGCCTGTTCTTTCATTTCTTTTGCGTTAGACAGCGCTGCTTCGGTAAGGGCATCACTGCCAAGAAGTCTCGCCAGTTCCGCCAGGCTTTCTTCGTCTGCCACTTTCCGAATGTCCGTGATGGTCATGTCATCCGTACTGCTCTTCTCGATGACGAAATGCACATCCGCCATGGCTGCGATCTGGGGTAGATGTGTGATGCAGATAACCTGATGTGCCCCTGAGAGGACGCTCAGCTGCTCTGCTACCTTCCACGCGGTCCTGCCACTGATACCGGTGTCGATCTCATCGAAGATCAAGGTATCGATCTCATCCCGTCCCGCCAGTACAGTCTTAATGGCTAACATGATACGGGACAGTTCACCACCACTCGCTACCTGACTTAAGGGCTTCAGGCTTTCTCCGGGGTTGGTGGAAATCAGAAATTCCACATCATCATAGCCCCTTGCAGTAATGGTCTGACCGGGTCTTACCGCAATATCGAATTCCACTGTCAGGAAATTCAGGTTGATCAGCGCAGCTTTTAATTTCTGCGTCAGCGCAGCTGCATTTTTCTGACGGATTTTGGACAGTTCTTCACAGGCTTTTGTAAGTCGTGTCTTTTTTTCCTCCCATTCCGCATGCAGCTTCTGCATATAGGCATCATAATCCGCCAGTTTTTCCAGATAAGCTTCCTTTTCTTCTTTGTACTTCAAGATCTCCTCAATGGAATTGCCATATTTTCCCTTCAGATGATTGATCGTGTTCAACCGCTCTTCGGTACTTCTAAAATCCGCTTCATCGAATTCCAGATCCGACATATATTCCGATACATCATGATTGTAATCCGCAAGGAGGCTCTCCACCTCCGCCAGCTGTTCTTCCATCTGTTCCAGTGCAGGATCATACATAGTCACACTGCGCAGCGCCCGAAGAGCTCTGCTTAGGGAGTTCCCGGCGCCGTCTTCCGCATCACCGCCGCTTTGTCTGTAACTCTCCGCCAGGCTCTCCGCAATTTTACGGCTGTTCGTCATCTTGCGATACGCCTGCTCTAATTCCTCATCCTCGCCGGGCTGTAAACCGGCATCTGCGATCTCCCTCTGTTCAAACTCTGCCAGAGACTGTTCTCTGCCTCTGGATGCATCATCCAGTGTCTCCTCCGCGATCTTTTTCTCCAGTGCAACACACTCATGATAAAGCGCAGCCACATTTTCTGCGCATTCCGCGAATTCCGCTCCGGCATAGGCATCCAGGATCTCCATGTGTTTTTTCTTATTTAACAGCGACTGGTGCTCATGCTGCCCGTGAATATCGATCAGCAGTTCCGAAAGTTCCTTCACCTGCTTCGCCGTCACGGTCTCTCCGTTGATGCGGCAGATACTTTTCCCGGAGGAAAGCTTTCTGCTTAAGATCACCGTGCCGTCCTCCGAAGGCTCCAGGTCCATGCTTTTTAACTTTTCCGCAAGCCGTTCTTCCTCACAGTCAAAGACCAGTTCCACCAGACCGCTCTCTTCTCCCCGTCTGAGCATGTCTTTCTCGAACTTTCCTCCCAGTGCCAGATTCACCGATCCGATCAGCAATGATTTACCGGCACCGGTCTCTCCTGTCAGTATATTCAGTCCTTCTCCAAATTCCACCTCTGTCTCCCGGATAAGAGCCAGATTTTTCACATGTAAACTGCGAAGCATGTATTTCCCCCTGTCTATCTCTCTATCATCAGATGGATCTTATCCATGAGGATCTGGGTATCCTCCACGGTACGCACCGCTATCATGATGGTATCATCTCCGGCGATGCATCCCACCACCTCGGAGAATTTCAGTGCATCCAGTGCTGCCGCCACTGCCATGGCCATACCGGATACCGTCTTGATCACCAGAATGTTCTGTGCCATATCCATAGAGACGAATCCATCTCTTAATACCCGGATATATTTGTCTCCCATGTGGCTGTCATCCTGTCTGAGGATCACGTATTTCTGTTTGCCGCCTCCGGTAGGTACCTTGGAGAGCTTCAGTTCCCGGATATCTCTGGATACTGTGGCCTGGGTCACCGTAAATCCCGCTTCTTTCAGATAACCCGCCAGTTCCTCCTGGGTCTCCACATCTCTTTTTTCTATGATCTCCACGATCTTGCGATGTCTGGTCTTTTTCATCTTAACCTCATGCCTTTCTTGCGACAATTCGTCAGGAATCTCTCATTTTACGATGTAACACATCCAGGAAGCTGACCTGGTTCAGCTGGATGAATTCCGTGATTTTTTCCGACTGCACGATACGGATATGATCTCCCGTGCACATGGTCACCTTGTGGCTGCCGTCATAATTGGCTTCCACCGTCTGGCTCTTACCCTCTCTGCCTCCCGGAATCTCTATAACGATCTCATCCTCCGGTGACAATATGATACTTCTCTGGTTCAGACTGTGGGGGCAGATCGGTGTCAGGGTGATCAGTCTGGCCTTCGGCTCTACCAACGGTCCTCCCGCCGACAGATTGTATCCTGTGGATCCCGTAGGGGTGGTCACGATCATTCCGTCCGCCTTGTAATGATTTAGCAGCTGTCCGTTGACATAGATGTTAAATTCTATGATCTGTAAGGTGCCGCTTCGGGAGATGACAATGTCATTCAGTGCCCAGCCTTCCGATACAGTGCCGTCCGCACAGCAGACCTTGCCGTTCAACATCATCCGGCGTTCTTTCTTATAATCATCCCGAATCAGCCGGTCCAGCGATTCCTCCAGTCCGGAAAGTTCGATCTCCGTCATATAGCCCACAGTTCCCAGATTCACTCCGATGATGGGCACCAGGATTTTTTTCGTCTCTCTGGCTGCCTGCAGCACCGTGCCATCACCGCCCAGTACGATCATGCAGTCCACATCCAGGGGAATATCCGTCGCTTCCTCTTCCACCCCGGAATCTGTCTCTTCTTTCCAGTCGGCTTCCTTGACCTTTAACTTCACGGTACAACCCTTCGATTCCAAATAATCCCGGATCCGCTTCGTGGTCGCAAGTTCCTGATCCTTATGTTTATTGGTATATATCAGAAAATGCTTCATAGCTTCGCACTCCTTGTCTGTTACAGGGTATGAGAATTGTCTACGATTCCTTTGATGACGGCATCCCACTCCGGGGTATAGGAAAGTCCTGTTTTTTCTTCCACAATGGTCTGCAATAAGCTTTCCGCCTCGTGCTCGGTCAGCGCCAGTTTTTCTTCGGAGATTTCTTCCGGCTTACGGATATGCAACAGATATTCGATATTGCCTTCCGGTCCCTTGATGGGGGAATATTCCAGATGCAGCACTTCAAAGCCGATGCTGTCCGCGTAATCGATGATCTTACGGATCACCTCTTCGTGGATCTGGGGCTCTCTTACTACGCCGTTTTTACCGACCTTACCTCTGCCCGCCTCGAACTGGGGCTTGATCAGGCATACCATCTGTCCCCCGGTCTTCAGCAGATTCCTCGCTGGAATCAAAATCTTGGTCAGGGAGATGAAGGACACATCCACGCTGGCGAAATCCAGGGCATCCGGGATATCTTCCGGGGTCACATACCGGAAATTGGTCTGTTCCATGCATACTACACGCTCATCGTTACGCAGTTTCCAGGCTAACTGTCCCTGTCCCACATCTACGGAATACACCTTTGTGGCACCGTTCTGGAGCATACAGTCCGTAAAACCGCCGGTGGATGCACCGATATCCATACAGATCATGCCGTCCAGTAAAAATCCCCACTGCTCCATTGCCTTTTCCAGCTTCAGGCCTCCGCGGCTGACGTATTTCATGGTATGATCTCTCACTTCCAGTTTGATCTTGCTGACATCGAAGCCGGTGCCTGCCTTGTCTTCCTTCTGTCCGTTGACATAGACATTGCCGGACATTATGATTGCTTTCGCCTTTTCTCTGGAAGGGGCATAACCCTGCTCTACCAGAATCACATCCAGTCGTTCTTTCATATACGTCTCCTATTGCTATAACTCTTATAACTTTTCCAGTATTTTTTCTGTAATGCTTACTGCATCCAGTCCGATCTCTTTTTTCAGAAGTTCTACATTTCCATGTTCCACATAGGCATCCGGTATTGCCGCCATGACACATCTTATCTGTTTCTCATGATCGTTTAAGCAGGTCAGCACCTTTTCCCCGAAGCCTCCGCTTAACACATTTTCCTCCATGGTCACGATCATGTCATGATCCTCGCAGGCGGAAAGCACTGCCTCTTCATCAATGGGTTTGATGAATCTGGCGTTGATAATACTTGCCCGATAACCCTTTTCATGCAGTAATGCCTGTACTTCTTCCGCAGTCTTCACCATGCTGCCTACGGCGAACAGCGCAATACCGCCCTCTCTCGTGATCCATTCTGCCTTGCCCAGTTCGATGGGGGCACGGTACTCGGACAGCCCCGCATACGCTGTTCCTCTTGGATAGCGCACCGCAATGGGCGCTTCCAGTGCCACAGCAAATTTCATCATATCCGACAGTTCCCATTTATTCTTCGGCGCACAGATATGCATATTAGGGATACCTGACAGGTATGTATAATCGAAGATTCCCTGATGGGTCTCGCCATCGCTGCCCACCAGCCCGGCACGGTCTATGGCAAATACCACCGGCAGATTCTGAATGCACACATCATGCAGGATCTGATCATAACCTCTCTGTAAAAAAGAAGAATACACCGCAACGATAGGTTTCATGCCGCCAGCTGCCAGTCCTGCTGCAAAAGTCACCGCATGCTCTTCCGCAATACCCACATCGAAAAAGCGGTCAGGATACATATTCCGGAATCTTTTAAGTCCGGTGCCGTCCGGCATGGCTGCCGTAATGGCTACCACCCGTTGATCCCGCTGTCCCAGCTTGCACATAACAGTGGAAAATACATCTGTATAATTCGCCACGGTACGGGGATGGGAAGGAATTCCCGTCTCGATATCAAAAGGCTCTGCTCCGTGGAATCTGGCGGGATGCTTCTCAGCAGGACCATATCCCTTGCCCTTCTGGGTCAGCACATGGATCAGCACTGCCCCCTTGACTCTTTTGGCTTCCTCAATGACCTTGATCAGTCCCTCGATGTCATGTCCATCCACAGGGCCTAAATAAGTCACTCCCATGTCCTCAAAAAACATACCAGGGATCACCAACTGCTTAAAGCTGCTCTTGGCACGACGCAGACGAGTTACAATACCGTCTCCGCCCGGCTTACTCTTCAGCGCATTATAAATGCCTTCCTTCAGATCCAGATATCCGGTTGCTGTACGGATATTATTCAGATATTTGGATACGCCGCCTACATTTTCAGAGATGGACATATTGTTATCATTGAGGATAACGATAAAATTGGTCTCCAGCTTGGCTGCGTTGTTCAATGCTTCGTACGCCATGCCTCCGGTGAGAGACCCGTCTCCGATCACGGATACAATGGTAGACTTTTCCCCTTTGAGATCTCTCGCCTTCACCAGTCCCAGCCCTGCGGATATGGATGTGGAACTGTGCCCGGTATCAAATGCGTCAAATCTGCTTTCTTTTCTCTTGGGGAACCCACTCATGCCATGGAACTGGCGTAAGACATCGAAACCGTCCTTGCGGCCCGTTAATATTTTGTGGGTATAAGACTGGTGACCTACATCCCAGATGATCTTGTCCTCCGGGAGATTCAGTGCCAGATGCAGTGCCATGGTCAGTTCCACCGCTCCTAAGTTGGAGCCTAAGTGTCCTCCGGTGACACTGATCTTCTCAATCAGGAACTGCCGGATCTCCTCCGCCAGTTCCCCGTAGTCCGATTTATCTATCTTTTTAATATCATTTGCTTTTTCGATTTTATCCAGTAACATTCGCTTTTCCTCTGCTATTTTGTTCTGTGGACCAGATGCAGTAACAGTTCCTTCAGGAATTCATGTTCTCCCGAGAAACCATCCAGAACCGCTACCGCTTCCCCGGTAAGCCGTTCCACTTCCCTGCCGGATTCCTCCAGTCCGTGTAATGTCACATAGGTCTGCTTATGATTCTGTGCATCGCTGCCGGTGGCTTTACCCAGCTCCTTGCTGTCACCTATCACATCCAGGATATCGTCCTGGATCTGAAATGCAATGCCGACATTGTAGGCACACAGCTCCAGTGCCGCGATCTCCTCGTCCGTGGCACCTGCCAGGGTGGCACCGATGGTCATTGCCGACTGGATCAGGGCTGCTGTTTTGTTGGCATGAATAAAAAGGATCTGCTCCGTAGTCAGGGGCGTCGTCTGTTCCTCTGCCTCAATGTCTGCGTTCTGTCCGCCGATCATGCCGTAGATTCCCGCCTTACGGGCTAAAATATTCAGTGCCGCAGCTACTCTCGGATAGTTCTCATCCACCGGGTTTCCCACGGCATATGCCGGAAAAGCTCGGAATGCAGTCTCAAAGGCATAATTGAGCAGTCCGTCACCCGCTAACACTCCCATACCATCGCCGTATACAGACCAGGTGGTCTTGCGTCCTCTGCGGTATTCGTCATTGTCCATAGCCGGAAGGTCATCGTGCACAAGCGAATATGTATGGATCATCTCGATTGCTGCCATGAAAGGTTCAATGATATCATCCCTGCCGCCGAGCATCCGGTAAGTCTCCTGCATCAGCATGGGACGCAGTCTTTTTCCTCCCGCCATGAGACTGTAATTCATAGCTTCTATGACTGTCTTCTGATATCCTTCCTCCGCCGGAAGATATTCCTTCAGCAGTTCCTCAATGGCTGCCGTTCTCTTCTGTAATTCCTGTCTGAATATCGTTTCTTCCATGTCAATGCCGTCCTTCCTCTTCCTGCCGGTATCTTTACTGTGGATCCAGAGGCTCCAGTGCTCCCTCTTCGTTCAGCTTCATGACCTGCTTCTCCACCCGGTCGATCTGTTCATTGCATTGTTTCAGAACATTCATCCCCTTACTGTATGCCGTAAACGCATCCTCCAGAGAAATATCCTCTGCTTCCAGCTGTTCAAGCAGCTCCTCCAGTTCGGAAAAATTCTCTTCCAGACTGCGTTGTTCCTGTTCTTCTGTTTTCTTTTTTCCTGCCAAAATTTAATACCTCCGTCCATGCTCCTCTTCCCTGGATCACACGGTGAATCTCTCGCCCTGCTGCACCTGTTCCACTTTGGCATCGATCATGCCATCGCTTACCCGGATCCTCAGGCTGTCACCTTCACGCACCTGTGTCACAGAACGGATATTTTTCCCATCCGCAGCTTCCACATAAGAGTAGCCACTGTTCAACTTCTCTAACGGCGAGACCGCCTTCATCCGCTCAATATAAAGCGCCAGGGTGTGTCTGCGGTCCCGCAGGATCGTCTGCATCCGGTTCTCTAACCGTTCTTCCAGCTGTATGCTGTAAGTCCTCTTCTCACGGATGCGGTTGGCCGGGCTTAAATATTTCAAGCGCATCTCCGTCTGTTCCGCCTGCTGCTTCTTGCGCCGCAATACCCGGTCCATCTGCCGGTACAGCCTCTCCTGTCCGTTCAGTATCTCCTGATCGATGTCACTTACTGCCGTCACCGCCAGTTCTGCCGCTGCGGACGGTGTCGGTGCACGCAGATCCGATACATAATCAATGATCGTGGTATCGGTCTCATGTCCTACCGCCGAGATAATAGGCACTGTACAGTCAAATACCGCCTGTGCCACCATTCTCTCATTAAACGCCCACAAATCCTCTATGGATCCACCGCCGCGTCCTACGATCATGACATCCACGCCCAGTCTCTCCAGTGCCCGGATCCCATTCACAATGGAAGGAGCTGCCGAAGCTCCCTGTACCAGTGCCGGATATAATATGATCTGTACGTAAGGATTACGCCTTTGGGCGATCTGTATGATATCCCGCACCGCCGCGCCGGTATCCGCCGTCACCACCCCAAGGGTATGAATGTACTTCGGGATCGGTTGCTTATACTCCGGAGCAAACATGCCCTCTTCCGCCAGCTCCCGTTTTAACTGTTCATACTTTTCATACAGAGCACCGGCACCGTCTAAGGTTACTTCCTTCACATACAGCTGGTATCTGCCGTCACGCTCAAATACGCTCACGGAACCCTTCGCGATCACCTGCTGCCCTTCCGTCAGCCGAAACGAAAGGTCCCTGCGGTCTCCCGCGAACATAATACAGTTCAGGGCACTGGCAGAATCCTTTAACGTAAAATAAATATGTCCAGAGGGATGGTATTTACAGTTGCTTACCTCACCTTTTACAAACACCGTCTGTAAAAAGTAATCCTGCGTGAACATATTTTTAATGTACGTATTCAGTTGTCTTACGCTGATTACATTCTGTATCCTACTCACCGGATTTCATAATCTTGGCAAGGATCGCATTGACGAATCCGCCGGAGCTCTCCTGACCGTATTTTTTTGCGATCTCCACCGCCTCGTTGATCGCTACCCCGTCCGGGATATCGTCATCATAGCGCAGCTCATACGCACCCAGACGTAACACTGCGAGTTCTACCTTTCCCACACGGGTGGTATCCCAGCCTTCGGTATTCTCATTCAACAGCTGATCCAGTTCCGGGATCTTGTCCTTAATCTTCTCGAAACGGGCTGCGATGACATCCGCATCCTGCCAGGAAGGAACTTCCTCATTATTCTCGCGGAACAATGCGATCTGTTCCGGCATATCCTCCGGTGCATGAAACTCCACGCGGTATAAAAGTTTGAAAACCTGTTCTCTCTGCTCGTGTCTTCCCATAATATCTTCCTGTAATTCCTCTTATTTGTCCTTCTTCATGTTCACACCGGCAATGCGGATGTTTACATCTGAGCAGGTCAGTCCTGTCATATACTCGATGGCATTCTTCACCTTCTGCTGTACTGCCTGGCAGGTGGTGGGGATATTGTAGTCGTACTCCATGGTCACTGCCAGATCCACGGTCACATTCTTGCCCTGTACTTCCACCTTAACGCCCTTGGTAAGGTTCTTCATTCCTACCTTGCTCATGAGTTCGTTGGTGATATTGCCTGCCATGGCGCTGACACCGTCTACTTCCGTAGCTGCCAGGGATGCGATCATTGCTACTACATCATCTGCGATCTGTACCGTACCGATGCTCTCATCTTCCTTTAATACCAGGTTCTTCTTATCTATTTCTTTTTCCATGATAGCTGATCCTCCTAATAATAACTAATTAGTTACAGTATACCAAATCCTTATTCATTTGTCACCCAAAAAGTCAAGGATAGTTGTTTGCCATTCTGCGCATAAGCAATGGTACTGCTGTTTTCCGGCATATAGGAAAAGATCTCCTGCTCATCGATCAGCACCCTGCAGATCTCCCGGTAGCATTCCTCATCCGCGCATTTTAATGTGATCTCCGTCCTACCGCTCTCCCATGCCCTGTCGAAGATGCTCTGCATCTGTTCTGCATCATATGACGTAAAATATACGCCTTCCCTGACATAATAATTTGCCTGCGTGGCAGTACATTCCGGCATGGCTACCACACTTTCGATGCAGTGGGTGCGAAGCAGATCCTGCGTGGTCACACACAGATAATCATAATTGATCTCCGGTAATTCTTCCTTCCCACTGCCATCCTCCATTCGATAGGAGGCATCTCCCCAGGTCGTATCCACATAATAATAGTCGCCGTCCACCCGCACCAGATTCCATGCATGCGCCTCCCCCGTGTCTACTGTGCCCTGTACCAGCGTGCACATCACTCCCAGATGGTTCAACAGATACTGTGTTGCTTTGGCATATCCCTGGCAGACCGAAGAATTCCCTAAAAATACCGAGGCAATGTTCTGATTGTCCGAAGCATTCAGATCATAATCCGTGGAAAAAATGATTTTCTCATAGACTGCTTTTACTTTATCATATTCCGATGCATCCGACGGGATCTCTGAAAGCCATTCCGATGCCCTCTCACGGATCTCTTCCGCCTTTCTTACTGCTTCTTCCCCAGGCAGCGAATAGGTCCCGGCAAAATCGATCCCTACCGTCCGGTCCCCTCTGGAATATTTGGTGTAGGTGTATCCCGTAGTATAAAAGATCTCGGGATGATCGATCAGCACGCACTGGAAGATCCGGTCGATATCCTGCTCGTCCAGTCCCTGTTCGATGGGCTCTGTGGACAGTTTTACCGTATCTGTCATCTCTCCCAGGGCCTGCTCGATCTCTCCGTACCAAATCTGTTCCTGTGCGTCCAGACTCTCGTATGCAAAACGAGAGCCTCCCTCCTCTAAGAGGGAACAGCTCTCTGCATTATCGCTTTCTGCGGTCGTCTCCTCCGCTTCCTGTCCGGGCAGACTGTCGATCTCCTCTACGGGCAGTACAATGGTCTGCGGCACTTCCGACAGGATCTCCTCTGAGGAGCATCCCGTCAAAAACAGCAGCATGAAAAGTGCGATATATATTTTTTTAAATCTTGCCTGAAACATTTCCCGCATTCTATCCCCTGCACATGTGTTATCTCGTTCTCTCAGGTATATTTCCGGTATCAGTTGCGTCCGAACTCCGTCAGCACCAGTCCTTTATTACGATCCAGGGTCATGCCGATGCTCCAGGAATTAACGAACAGAAGCAAAGGATTCCCTTTCATGTCCTTAACCTTCTTCATATCGGAAGTTCCGGACAATTTGGCAAGGTCGATCTCGTCCTTGTTCTCAATCCAGCGGATATGCTCATAAGGCAGGTTTTCCAGACGGATCTCCACGTTATATTCGTTCTCCAGGCGGCACTTCAATACATCGAACTGCAGTACACCTACCACGCCGACAATGATCTCTTCCAGACCGGTATTGAACTCCTGGAAGATCTGAATGGCACCTTCCTGGGCAATCTGCTCCACGCCCTTAACGAACTGTTTTCTCTTCATGGTATCTACCTGGCGCACTCTGGCGAAATGCTCGGGTGCGAAGGTAGGAATGCCCTCGTACTGGAACTTCTCCTTTGGCATACACAGGGTATCTCCAATGGAGAAAATACCGGGGTCGAACACACCGATAATATCTCCGGCATAAGCCTCATTTAATATCTTACGTTCGTCCGCCATGATCTGCTGGGGCTGGGATAATCTCATCACCTTATTGCCCTGCACATGACGTACTTCCATATTTGCATCGAATTTGCCGGAGCAGATACGCATAAATGCGATACGGTCTCTGTGTGCCTTGTTCATATTCGCCTGAATCTTGAATACAAAGGCGCTGAACTCATGCTCCGTAGGATTGATCATTCCGATGTCCGCTTTTCTGGGCAGTGGTGTGGTAGTCATATTCAGAAAATGTTTTAAGAAGATCTCCACACCAAAGTTAGTCAATGCAGATCCGAAGCATACCGGGGTCAGGTTACCCTTCTGTACTTCATCCAGATCAAACTCTGCACTGGCGCCGTCCAACAGTTCCACCTCGCCTAACAGCTTGTCCGCTGCGTCCTCTCCGATCAGTTCCTTCAGATGCTCTTCATCCTGAATAGGGATCTCGGTGGATGTTCCTTCCTTCGTTCCCTTCTCAGTATCGGAATAAGCGATCACACACTTTTTCTCACGGTCATAGACACCCTGGAATCCCTTGCCTGAGCCAATAGGCCAGTTGATGGGGCAGGTAGCAATACCCAGCTCCTTCTCGATGTCATCTAACAGCTCAAAGGTATCTCTGGCTTCACGGTCCATCTTATTGATAAAAGTGAAAATAGGGATCTTACGCATGACGCAGACTTTGAACAGCTTTCTCGTCTGTGCCTCGACGCCCTTGGATGCATCGATGACCATGACTGCGGAATCTGCTGCCATCAGGGTACGGTAGGTATCCTCAGAGAAATCCTGATGTCCCGGAGTATCCAGAATATTGATACAATAACCGTCATATTCAAACTGCAGCACGGAAGAGGTTACGGAAATACCTCTGTCCTTCTCGATCTGCATCCAGTCGGACACCGCATGTCTCGCTGTTGCCTTACCTTTTACGCTTCCCGCCAGGTTGATGGCTCCTCCGTAGAGCAGGAACTTCTCGGTCAGGGTCGTCTTACCGGCATCCGGGTGAGAGATAATGGCGAAAGTACGACGGCGGTTGATCTCTTCTGTATAATTGTTACTCACTACTATAATCCTCCAAATATATCTTAAAATCTATTTTCGCAGCTTCCGGTAATCTGCTTTCTATGACGGGTCTGCCTTTAATACAGAGTCTCCTTCAAATTCCGGGATGATTCCGAAGTAATCCAGTACCGTAGCTCCGATATCGGAAAAGGTCGATCTCGTTCCGCGGCTGCCCGGTGTCACAGGGGCACCGTACATAATAAACGGTGTATATTCCCTAGTGTGATCCGTGGTGGCCTTATAGGCGGGATCACAGCCGTGATCTGCTGTGATCATGAGAATATCCTCCGGTTTCATATGCGCCTGAATCTCCGGCAGCTTCTCATCAAAATAAGCCAGTGCCTTCGCATAGCCGTCCACATCTCTCCTGTGACCGTAGAGCATATCGTAATCTACTAAATTAATAAAGCAGAGTCCTTCAAAATCCTTATCCAGATATTCCAGAGTCCGCTCGATACCTTCCGCATTACCGGAAGTGTATACATGCTCGGTAATTCCCTTGCCTACGAAAATATCCTGAATCTTGCCCACAGCAATAACATCCCTGCCGGCAGCCTTCAGTTGGTCTAACATGGTAACTGCGGGAGGCAGCAGGGAAAAATCATGTCTTCTGGGGGTACGGGTATAATGTCCGCTCTCACCAATGAAAGGTCTGGCAATGACACGCCCCACACCGTGCTCTCCCTGCAGGATCTGTCTGGCAATACGACAATAGTCATATAACTGTTCCACGGGAACCACATCCTCATGCGCGGCGATCTGGAACACACTGTCCGCAGAAGTATATACGATCAATTTGCCGGTGCGCACATGCTCGTCCCCGTAATCTGCAATGACCTGTGTGCCGGAGTAAGGCTTGTTGCACAGAACATCTCTACCGGTACGGATACGGAACTCCTCCAGTACCTCCTCGGGAAATCCGTCCGGATAGGTAGGCAGTGGCTTGGGAGAATAAATACCTGCGATCTCCCAGTGTCCGATGGTAGTATCCTTTCCACGGGAACGCTCTGTCATACGGGCATAAGCTGCCATGGGATGCGTTGTCTTCTCTCCGACTTCCACACCGTCGATGTTAAACAGCCCCAGGTCTCTCATATGATCCATATGGAAATAGGAACTTTTGGATACACTTCTTAAAGTATTCACATGGATATCACCGTAAGCTCCGGCATCCGGCATTTCACCGATACCGAAGCTGTCCAGTACAATTAAAAAGACTCTCTTCATATATATATTCCTCATCCGCACATTTTCTTTGAAAATGGTTGCCCGGTGCTGTTCCGGGTTGTCTATGATACCATCTGGATTGTTCCGTGCTTCGCACTCTCACAATCCAAACCGCATTCGCAGTCCGCACATTTTCTTCGAAAATGGCTGCCTGCTCATGTGGTACGGCTCTCGAATCTCCGGATGCTCTCGCAAGCAAGCTTGCATCGCACCATCGATTCTCGACCCTTGGTATCATAACATAATTTTCTCCCTATGTACACAAAAATATCACTGTGTAATGGTACTGATAACGATATTTTCCGCCGCGATATCCGTCTTTCTTTTTACAATGTCTTCGATCTGTGCCCGCTGTACATCGGACAGTTCCGCTGCATTGACCACGACATCCACAGCATCCCCGTTGATGCTGACCACCGCTTCACTAAATCCCTTCGCCTGCAGCAGTACCTCCGCCGCGGCTTCTTTTTCGGCAATCTCCGTCATATGTACCATACTATCCACTGCTTCCTGCTTCTGGGCATCGCTAAGCTCCGTACTATTTATGATCTCCAGCAAAGTCTCTTTGTTCCGGGCTCTGGTCTGTTCCTTGGACAGTCTCGCCGCGGACAACACCTCCACTGCGTTGGTTCCGGTCAGTACCGCCTCGCCGGGAATCTCCCCCTCGTCCGGTGTTGCCTCCGCCACCTGCATATCCTCATCCAGATAATCCTCCATAACGATCTCCACATCCGAATCCAGACTTTCTATATCTGTGACAATATCCGTAGAATCCACTGCACTGAGATCTTCTGTATTGTCCGATGTCAGATACTCCTTTTCCAAGTTGGTCCCCGCAAATTGCAGATAACCTGCAATGGCTATCATAATGGCAAGTGCGGTAATCATAAGCTGATTCTTCTTAATTAAGTTTTTCACTGCGTTCCCCTTTTCCAAAGGCCTGTATCTGCCTTCTTGATTTTATACTCTATTGTATGTACCCGCCCTGACGGATATGTTTCCTGCGGTTTATTTTTCCAGCACCTTGACTTTGTGTGCTTCCACACCAAAAAGTGCCTGGACGACCTGCGTAATCTCGCCGGTCATATTGCCTTTTCCGGCTCCTTCTGCCACCACCAGAACCCCCTCTACTTTGGGGGTGATCGTCTTCACTACAAAGGGAGAGCCCTGACTGCCCTCCTGATACACCGTCTGATATCCGGTGTTTGATGAACTCACGGTGCGGGTTCCTCCCGCGGAATCCTGTTCCTCTGTCTGGGAGCGTTCTGCGGTCATGTCTTTCTCCACGATTCTTTCCTCCGAGGATTCCAGCGTGATCATGACCTCCACCTCTCCCACCCCCTGAACGGATTCCAGCATTTTTTTCAGTTTCCCTTCCAGATAGGCAGCATATTCTTCCGTGCTGTCTGCCGTCACGGCATGCGTCCCAGCATCCACCGTCTCCTGCTGTGCCACGTTCTGCTGTCCGGAGGACGTTAAAATTCCGGCATTGTACTGTTCTGTGATCTCCATGCCTGTATCCGTCGCCGCGGGATCTTCTTTTTTCACCGGAAGAGCGACGATAAACAAAAGAACACCTAGCAGCACCAGGATCAGCAGATTGTCCCGCCGGAACCATTTCGGTGGTTCTAAACCGCTTGCACCTATGCTGCCTGTGATCTTTTCCCAGAATTCTCCCACTGTTTCTCACCTCTTTTTCTTTTTCCCTGACTTAGATCCTTTTCCCCGTGTTTTTCCATGAATTCCGCCTGACTTCTCCATCATTGCAGCCTGACCTGTGGAATTTCCACATGGATCCCGTCATCTTCTGCATTTTCCGTACCCGTTTTCTTTTGTTCCGTGGGCTTTCCCTCCGGAGCTTCCTCTGCTTCCTGCACCACGGCAGCTGCCGTATTCCCGATGTCTTCCTGCGACTGTTTTGCCCGCTCAGAAGCCCGGTTCAGTACTGACTGCAGTTCTTCTGTAAATTCCTCCACCTGTGCCTGTACATTTTGATCCGCGCCCCCGCCGAAAACACTCAGAACCGGCTGCAGCAGCTGGGTCAAAAGCATCACGGACAATAACAGTTTTAAATATTTCTCATAAGCTTCCTTGGGTCTGAAATGAACGATGGTCTGGGCACAGATCAGAAAAATCCCAGCCTGTCCAACGACCCGGTATAACCACTGCATCTGCTCACCCTCCTTTGCTTCCCGTTGCCAAAAGTGCCAGTGTGATCAAAAACAGAAGCATCGCCGTCCCCGCAGTGCGGAACAATAACATCCCGGCATTGCCCATACGATCCGTACAATTGGTCACTCTCTTATCACTGACGATCCCCATAAAAGCTGCCGCGCCTTTGATAAAAACCGCAGTAAGCAGAATCTGTAACAGGGGAACGGCACATGCCGCAATTAACAACAGTAACAGCAGCACACCAATACTGTTGCGGATCACCACCGCGGAGCCCACCGCCAGCTCTAAAATCCCATCCGCCGCATTTCCGATCCCCGGCAGTGCGGAAAGTGCTTTTTCCACTGCGGAAGTCTTCACAGAATCTAATACCGGTGTGATCAGTGACTGGAACACGCTGATCCCCGTGACCACTCCCAGGGATGCCTTCAGTATCCAGCCGATCGCCTTTTCCAGCAGGTCTGTCAGAAGCGCCAGCTTCTCCTCCACCCAGATCCCGTTGATCAGATTCAGCAGACTGTAGCTGTAGATCAGCGGAAGTACCACTCCCAGTAATATTTTCTCCGTTCCATAGATCAATAATAGCATCAGCTGATATCCGGCACCTACCGTAGCGGGACCCGAAGCCACTCCCACCGCCAGCAGATAGGTGGGCACCATCAGTTTAACAAACAGTATGATATTTTCCATGATGTCTCTCGCCGTCTGCAGCACATCAAAAAAACATTGCAGCAGAATCACTCCCATCAGCAGATAAATAAAATAAAAGCTTAAGTCCGCGATCTGATGTTTATCGAAAACCTCAACAAAATGAATCAGCAACGCGGACAGGATTCCCAACACGATCAGCCAGATCAGTATATTTTTTATGCCGGAGACATAAGTCCCCATTCCCCGCATCACTTCCTGCACAAGGGTCCCTGCCGCTCCCAGTACATCCCCCTGTAATAGCTGTCCAAGCAGTTGCGCCGCTGATATCCGAAAGTCGGGAAACAGCTGCTGCATTCCCTTCTCCAGCTCATCCATGCCGTATTCCTGCCACATCATGTCCATCTGCATAACCGCTCCTACAGGATGCCGTAGATCTGCCGGATCACCGCAAGTAAAATCGGCAGCCCGGCAAACAGCACCGATAATTTTCCCAGGATCTCAATCTGATCCGATACCGCAGCGAACCCGGCATCCTTGCACATACCGGCGCTGAACTCACACAGATAGGTAATCCCCACTACTTTCATTAAAATACCAAGATACCCTTTTGCATCTCCTAAATATTGCTGCAGACTAAAGAACTCATCCAACAAGCTTCCCGCCAGACCAAGCACATAAGAGAACACCAGTACACTTAAGGCAAATCCAATGAGCAGCGCGTATTCCGGACGTTGCTGCCTGAATTGTACGGCAAACAGTACCCCCGTAATTCCCAGTAATGCTATCTTAATGATCTCTGCCATTTTTCCTCCTAAAACGAAAACAGGGTCTGCACGGTATCAAACAGATCGTAGATATAAGGAACGATCCAGCTAAGTACCAGAATCAGCCCCGCCAGGCTGATCAGAAAGGCATGTTCCTCCCTGCCGCTGTGTTTTAAGACCTGGCTGAGTATTGTTACAAGGATCCCTACCGCTGCGATTTTAAAGATCAGTCCTATTCCCATCTTTCCCCGTCCTTTTCTCTTCTCTCAGTTATCCTTTGGTCCGTGTCAGACTAACAGTATCAACAAAAGCAATCCGCTCATCGCCCCCAGCCCCACCGAAAGTCTGCATTTCTGTATCAGCTCCCGCTGTTGCGTCTCTGCGGTCTGTTCCAGCCTCTGTCTGGACAGTTCCATTGCCCGGATCTGCATGGCTTCATCCGCATAACCCTCGTTTCCCACAAAAAGCAGAAACTGCTCGATATCCTCTTTTTTCAAGGGCAGGGGCTTTAACCTGTGCCGGAAGCTCTCCTGCGCAAATTCTAAAAAACCGGCATCCTCCGAAGCTGCATATTCGCGGTAGACACTGTCGCAGATCTCTCCCAGACAGTCCTTACGCTGTCTGCCGATCTGCCGGCAGCATTCCGGAAGTGAGGATCTGTTGTAGCGGATCTCGCTGATCCACTGCTCTAAAATGCAGATTAACTCCCTGGTAAAATGAAGTCTCAACACCATCTGCTGCCTATACCACAGTCCCATGCCCAGACAGCCGATGAGGATCAGTCCCCCTCCAAGCATCTGCATTCCATCAGTCCCCTTCCCTTTAAGATCACGATCCTGTCAAACATCCGACAGATCTCATCGATTCCAAGACGTCTGGCCGCATCCTTCTCATCCGTTCCGTGTATCGTGGCCAGCAGACGGCAGCCACAGGCAGCTGCCTTATGTAATGCACGGATATCCGCATCTTCTCCCAGTTCGTCCACCGCAATGACCTGCGGAGACATGGAGCGTAACAATAGAAGCATTCCCAAAGCCTTGGGGCAGGCATCCAGCACATCCGTCCGCATTCCCAGATCATTTTGCGGTCTTCCCCGGTAAGCGCCTGCCAGCTCTGAACGCTCATCCACCACGCCTACCCTAACTCCCGGTCCATAAGCATTGCCATCGGACAGCTGCCGGATCAGATCCCTGAGCAGTGTTGTCTTGCCGAATCCCGGTGGTGATACGATCAGTGTATTTTGAAACCGGCCGCCCCGATATAACTGTGGAAGTATTTTATCTGCAGCCCCCTTGACCTCATGAGACACACGGATATTTACAAAAGAAATATTTTTCAGTGTCCGCAGTCTGCTTTCATTTTCCAGCACAGCCTGTCCGCACAGACCGATCCTATGTCCTCCTTCCACCGTCAGAAAGCCCTGCCGGATCTCGTCCGCATAAGCATATAGGGAATCCTGACACAGATATGCGATCAGCTCCCGGATCTCTGCTTCCTCTACGGAATATGCACCGCAGGGATTCTCCTGCCATTGTCCGCGATGATTCAGGAATAACTCTCTTCGCTTTGTCTCAACGACCACCGGTCTGTCCACCCTAAGCCTGATCTCACACACCTCTTGTCCTTTCTCTGCTGTTTCCTTCCAGAAATCTCTTCTCTTTTGTGGAAATATCCGCAGCAGGCTGTCCATATTCCACCTCCCGTAACTCACCGGATTTTTTCCCGTATTCGGCTGATATTTCTTAATTCCCTGTTTCTTCTGGGTTTCATGCTTCTGAATAGTTCAATATATGTTCCCGTGGACAAGATATTCCTTCCATTCTTCTCTTTTTTTCCATAGTGTGCTATAATACCTAAACGATATCTGTTTTTATGAATTTTATTTTGGAGGATATTTATGAACATTATCATTGTGGGCTGCGGCAAAGTAGGCTACACCCTGGTAGAACAATTGGGCGGTGAAAATCACAATATCACCGTAATTGATACAAATGAGGAAAAAGTGAACTCCATCACGGATGATCTGGATGCCATGGGCATCGTAGGAAATGGCGTCAGCTTCCAGACACTGTCCGAGGCCGGCATTGACCATGCTGATCTGCTGATCGCCGTGACCGGATCCGATGAGCAGAACCTTCTTTGCTGTGTCATTGCGAAAAAAGCAGGAAATTGTAAGACCATCGCCCGTGTACGCAATCCTATCTACAATAATGAGATTGCTTTTCTGCGGGAAGAACTGGGGCTTGCCATGATCATCAACCCGGAGCTGTCCAGTGCAGCTGAGATCGCCCGGATCTTCCAGTTTCCTTCTGCAGTTAAGATCGATACTTTTTCCAAGGGAAGGATCGAGCTTCTGCATTTCCGCGTGACCCATGACTGTCTCTTAAATAATTATGAACTGATCCACATCCGTACCACCTTAAAATGTGATGTACTGGTATGTATGGTCACCAGAGGTGATCAGGTGCTGATCCCCCGGGGTGATTTTGTATTCCGGGAAGGCGATGTGGTTGCTATTGTGTCCACTCCTCCCAAGGCAAATGATTTCTTCAAAAAGATCGGTATCGGCGCCGGCAGGGCACGTACTGCCATGATCGTCGGTGGCGGCACCATTGCTTATTATCTGGCAAGAAGACTTTTAGAAGTCGGCATTCATACCAAGATCATCGATCAGGATCCCGCCCGCTGTGAGCATCTGAGCGAGCTGCTTCCCAAGGCTTCCATCATCTGCGGCGACGGTACGGATGAACGTCTTCTGATACAGGAGGGACTGGAGAACGTAGATGCTTTTGCTGCGCTGACCGGACTGGATGAGGAAAATATCCTCCTGTCACTGTATGCGAAACGGACTTCCCATGCAAAGGTAGTCACCAAGATCAACCGTATCAACTTCAGTGGGGTCTTAAGTGATATCAAGCTGGATACGATCTCCTATCCACGCCTGGTGACTGCAGATATGATCATTAAATATGCAAGATCCATGAATGAATCTCTCAACAGTAATGTGGAAAATCTGTATAAGCTGGAGGACGGTCATGCGGAGGCGCTGGAATTCTACATCAAAGAGGATTCTGCCGTTACCAATGTGCCTCTGAACCGTCTGCACATCCGGAAAAATATTCTGGTCTGTTCCATCGTCCGCGGAGGACAGGCTATTATCCCCGGTGGTCAGGATGAACTCCATGTAGGTGATTATGTGGTCGTAGTACTGACACATGCACGGCTGAATGATATTAAAGATATTATTGAAGGGTAATTATCATGAATTTTGCGATATTGAGTTTTATTATCGGATTTATTTTACAATTTGAGGCTTTATTCTTACTGCTTCCCTGGATCGTGGGTATGATCTACGGAGAATATCATGTGGCACTGATTTATCTGGTGACTGCAGCTATTTGTTTCATTTTGGGAAAATTATTAAGCTTCAGGCACACAGGACGTTTTAAGGAATTGTACGTCAGGGAAGGCTTCACTGCTGTTGCACTGGGATGGTTTGTCATGTCTGTTTTCGGTGCTATTCCCTTCGTTCTCACCGGAGAGATCCCTTTTTATATTGATGCTCTCTTCGAGACGATCTCCGGCTTTACGACCACAGGTTCCAGTATCCTGTCCGATGTGGAAGCACTCAGCTATGCCAGCCTGTTCTGGCGCAGCTTCACTCACTGGATCGGCGGTATGGGCGTATTTGTATTTATTATGGCGATCCTGCCGATGATGGGTGGCTCTACCATGAACCTGATGCGTGCGGAGAGCCCCGGTCCTTCCGTCAGCAAGCTGGTACCGAGAGTACGGGATACTGCGAAAATCCTCTATGGACTTTATATGGCGATCACTGTTTTTGGTGTGATCATGCTATGCCTGTGCGGTATGCCGTTGTTTGATTCCCTGTGTACGACCTTCGGCAGTGTCGGCACCGGTGGTTTCGGTGTCAAGAACAGCAGTATCGGCGGTTACTCTCCACTGATACAGAATGCAGTAACGGTACTTATGATCTTAAGCGGTGTCAATTATACGGTATATTTCTGTCTGTTAAGAAAGCAGTTTAAGGAAGCTTTTTCCTTCGAAGAAGTTCGTTGGTATTTTTTGATCATTTTCGCCAGTGCTCTGACGATCGCCTGGAATATCCGCCCGCTCTATGCAACTTTGGGAGAGACACTACGGCACTCCTTTTTCCAGGTGGGAACGATCATCACCACCACCGGATTTGCCACCACGGATTTCAATATGTGGCCGCAGTTGTCGAAGACGATTCTTCTGCTTCTGATGATGATCGGCGCCTGTGCCGGCAGTACCGGCGGCGGTATAAAGGTATCCCGTGTGCTGATCCTCTTCAAGGCGATCCGCAAGGAACTGTCCATGATGATCCATCCCCGGATGGTGAAAAAGATCAAGATGGACGGACACAATCTGTCCCACGAGACGCTTCGTTCCACCAATGTCTATATGACGGCTTATTTTATCGTACTCTTCGTTTCCCTGCTGATCGTCTGTCTGGACGAATATGACCTGAGCACAAACTTTACCGCAGTACTGGCCACCCTGAACAATATCGGTCCCGGCCTGGAATTAGTCGGTCCCACCCAGAATTTCGCATTGTTCAGTCCCCTGTCCAAATGCGTGCTGATGTTCGATATGCTGGCTGGAAGACTGGAGCTGTTCCCCATGCTCGTGATCCTGCTGCCGTCCTGCTGGAAGAAATATTAAAGAGTGAAACAACAAATTCCGTACAAAATATCTTCTAAATCAAGATTTTTGTACGGAATTTATTTTATCGTTTTAAGAATATTTTCTTTAATTCAGGCTAAAATCTTATAGTCTGTCCAGGTCTGATCTTATTGATATTCTTGATCTGAGGATTCTTACGTATCAGTTCTGCCAACGAAATCCTATGTTTTGCTGCAATCTTAGTAAGCGTGTCACCTGCTTTCACCTTATAACCGATGCCATGAAGCCCTACGGTTTCCTTTACGGCTTCTATAGTAACACTCGCGCGATACTCTCCTCCGCAGATCAGCGCAAACATCGCCTGTCCGTTCTCTGTGATCCGGAAAGAACCACAGAACTCCCACTGTCCGTTTTCGGCATTCCTACGATACAGATTTGCATACTTTCCTGCATTCTCTGAACCCATGCTGATATGCATATTGACGGGTACTGCAAAGTTCCCGGTATCTCTTACGGTAATGCAGTCGCCATCTTTTGTAACTGTCAGATCGATGTTCTGAATTTTGGAAAAATCTACATTTTTCAGATCCTGTCCACTGATACTCATTGCGACTCCATTTCCGTTATGGAGAGCCAGTGTCACATTGGATTCCTGAATGCTTCCCAACACCTCTACAGGAATTTTTGTCTCACCGGTACTTACAAAATTCAGATTTTCTGCTGCACCGTTTTCTGCCTTCGCTGTAATCTGCTCTTTTGCAGCCGACCAGTTCACTGTATTTTCCACCTGTGAAGAATTACTGCTACCGGAAGTACCTGCCGTATTATTCTCTGTATTTGTGTTGTCTTCCTTCGGAGTATCCTGTTTCGGTCCTTCCGGCTGATTCTCTCCTTTTTTGATAGGAGATTCTTTTGTAAATATCAGTCCGTCAGCATCTGCCTGTGCCAGAAGTGCATCATCTGCAGTAAATGCCTCAATACCATCAAAATAAATCACGGAATCCACTTTCCAGTCTCCGGTATATCCTTCCGGAATGATGGAATTACACCAGATGGCGAACCGTGTGATCTTCGCGGTATTTAAGGTTCCGCTCTTTTTCCCCTTGAAAGCACTGAACGGAATGGTCACATAGCTTGCTTCTGTTCCTTTTACAAAATCACTTAAATATACTTCAAACTCCTCACCGGAATCATCTGCCAGCTGGATTACCAGCTTCTGTCCCATACCGTCCGGATCTACCCACATGGTGATAGCATTGTATGCAGAAAGGTCAAGATCTTCCAGTGTCTTATTCTGTCCGGTCCATACTTCACTCTTTGCCGTATTCAACTGATAGTGTAATGCACCACCGTAGACACCGTCTGCCTTATGATCAGCGCTTAATGTAAAGGAGGAACTGCATCCTCCGGCAGAATTCTCCGTATAAGCACTCTGCAACAGACCATCGCTGCCTGCATAATAGTCAAAGTTGTCGATGACATTGGCTGCTGCCTTATCCTTGTCTTTCCCTAAACTGATATTTCCTACGGTAGCAAGCACATTACCGTCTGCCACCAAGGATACAGTAGCAGTATCTGCCTGTCCGATCTCTGACAGCATCTGTGCAGTGAAAGTCGCCGCATACTCGCAGATGTTGCTGTCAGCCACCTTCGCAGCTTCCACGATAATCTCTTTGCCGTTTGCCGGATTCTTCACAACAAAACTTACTTTCTGTGCGTTTTTCACGCTGGCACGAAATACAGTCTCCTCCTTAATGGCAGCCAGTTCAAAAGGAGCGATCAGATAGCCCTGTGCAGTGTTATAAGTCTCTCCCTTTACAGATCCCATTTTGCCATAGAAGTTGGTGCCATTACCGAAGATACTGTTGTTACTGTTATAGAATTCAATAAATTCATTGATCAGTTCCTGCCCATAGGCATCATTGTACTTATAAGGCACATAGAAGTTAGTATCACCAAAGTTTGCCCATACGAGCCAGTAAGGCATATCACATTTTGCAGCAATATTGCTAACCTCCTGATACCAGTTGTGTCCCACGATGGGATTGCCGGATACCAACAGACCTTCGTAATCGGAGCCGTCCTTTTTCATGGCACGGACGCCGGTCTCGGAAATTGCTGCAACCTTCCCTTTTTCCGCAGCCAGACCGCTTACAACCTGACAGGTGGCCTCCAGGTTCTTGAAGAAGCTGTCATCAAAGGTTGCAGGGTAGGTACTGTAATCATCATAATAGTCAAATGCCAGCACATCCACATATTCATCCCCGGGATAACGGGTCAGATACTCTTCCGCTCCGGTTATGGGACCGTTAGGTGAATATACATAGATCATGTTGTGGACACCCTTACTCTGGAGATATTCCTGAGTATAACGCCACAGGCTCTTATAAGTCTCCACACCGGTGGAAGATCCCCACCAGAACCAGCTTCCGGTATTCTCATGATAAGGTCTGAATAGAACGGGAATATTGTCCTCCTGCAGTGCATTTGCATATTCGGCAATAATATCCAGGTATGCTGTGAAGCGGTCATTATAGGCACCGCCGGGCAGAATCTGCTCTGCACAGTTGTTAGAAGTATCCTTTGCCTCAGAGAAATCACAGGATGTGAAGTCATAGCTTCCATCTGCATTCTGTGTAATCTTTTCATTGGTGAAATTCGGCATATGTGTCGAAAGTGTTATGATGGCTCCCTGTCCTGCTGCCTGCCTGCTGTAGGTAACTGCCTGATTCAAAGCCTCTTTTGCATCCGAAATGCCAAGCTCTGCTCCGGTCAATGCCAGACTGTCGATACCATAGACACCGCTGATGCTTCCGGTGATGTCCTTGACATCGCCCTCTTTGGCCGTGCTGTTGACCATTTTGTTGATGTCATTTTCATGTCCGAACAATACCTGATCATTCGCCCGCAGTGCCATCAGATAGGCATACAGTGCGGTTGCGGAAGTACCTGCATTCGCATCCGAAAGTTTTACCTGTGTGGGAGCATTGGAAACATCTGCCTGGGTACCGACAGCATTGGGAGTTGCTGTGATCTTCACAAAATCTCCTGTCGCATTGTACTGGCTTAAGGTAATATTATCCACATAGACACTTCCCTTAAATTCCGTATTCACTCCTACAAAGCCGATGGTCAGATCTGCCAGTCCCTGGTCAGACGGTGAGAATTTCACCTGTACCCTGGCATGGATCAAGCCATCTGCCAGGGTCTCAATCTCCGTAATCTCTGCTTCACAATTGATACCGGAATTAGAAAAAATCTTAATCTTACTGCCGGACATTGCTGCAGGATAGTAATAATCAAAGCTCAGCAGATTATAGGCGGAAATGTCAAAACCGTCTGCAAATTTGTTTTCCAGCTTTGCCTCGCTCCAACTGTAGCTGCCCATACCGGTATAGTCCAGATCCACTTTCATCATTTTGGAACCATTATAATCGGCCACAGTGTTTGTAATGCTGTTGTCATACTGCCAACCGCTGCCATTAACCCAGTCTGCACAGATGTCATCTTCAAAATCATCGATGATACTGGGATCCTTCTCAGGCAGAGCCGGCTTCTCCGGCTGTGAAGGCTGCTCGCCGGATGTCTGCTTGTCGTACAGTCTGATATTCTCAATATATACGTTTCCTTTGTAATCACACTGATATCCTGCCAGTTTAATGAGTGTTGTCTTTATCGCACCTTTCTCAATTTTACTGTCAAATTCAAAACGGATGGTTGCTCTACGATAGCCGTCCGCTGCTTCTCCAAAACTGCCTATCGTAAGTTCCGGGATGTTACCGGCCTCCGTCCATGTCCACTCATCGCCTACTTTGGCAATGCCCTGCACTTTCATACAGTTAGAAAACTTAACATTATCCGGTACCAATACATCCATAGTAAGATATGCCCCATTATGGAGTGCCTCTTCTGTAGTAATGCCAATCTCAAACTCTCCCTGATCACTCCAGTCCTTAGAAGCATCAAAAGAAACTTCTTTACCGTATACCAGCTGTCTGTCCGTTTTTTCTGCCACTGGGATATTCGTAGTCTCGCCCTGGTTTCCACCGTTCTCCTGCTTTTCTCCATCAGTGAGAGTTACATTGGCTATATAGATCGCACCGGAATAATCACATTGATATCCTGCAAATTTCAATGTAAACTGTGCCAGTGCATCTGCCTCTACACCTGCTCCAAAGGTAAATGTCACAGCCGCCTTACGATACCCATTCTCCGCTTCCCCAAAGCTTTCCGGCGTAAGTTCTGTAATACTGTCTGCCTCAGTCCAGGTCCAATTGCTTCCGACTCTTGCCACACCCTGGATTTTAATAATACCGCTGTATGCGGCATTCTCCGGTACCAGAACATCCATGGACACCTTTGCCCCGCTGTTCAATGCCTCTTCGGTGGTCAAGTTAATGTTAAATTCTCCATGATCATCCCAGTCCTTAGTTTTGTCAAATTCAATATCTTCTCCATAAACCTGTACCATTTCGGAAGTATCTGCTGACCGAACTGCAATCTTTTCTTCAATATTTTCACCATTTACGGTCTGTAATGCTTCCTGTTCAATTTCTGTCTGTTCCTCTGCCAAAACCACAATAGGTGCCGATTCATAGACACCGGAGACCAGCATGACTGCTGTTAATAACAAGGCTCCTACTCTAAGCTTGTTTTTCATTTCTTACCTTCTCTCCTTAATATTTTCCGAGAATACAGGGGCGCCTTCCTATATTCTCTGTCTAATTCAAGGATAGCAAATGTTCTGAATTTTGTACATTGTTGCTAATTTACGAATTTAGTTTTTATTAATGTGTATTTTGCCTAATTAAACAGCTTAATTTTGATTAATTTAATCTATTCTAGCTAATTTAATCAAAAATCCGAGCAGAAATCTCCGCCCGGATCCAATGTGTAAATCATTTTATGAAATTTTTAAACTTTACAGCCGGTTCTCGTCCAAGCTTCCGGAATTATCCGCTCTATTGCAACAGCCATGTGATCTCCTGCTTGTAAGGAGGAATCGTCTTCTTCGTTTCTCCCTCCGCGCAGAGCCATGGTGTCTCCAAAATCTTCGGTACACCTGCAAACCGCTCGTCATGGACGATCCGATGCAGCGTATCGTAGCCAATCGTGCCCTGACCGATATTGGCATGGCGGTCCTTGTGGGAGCCTAAGGGATTGAGGCTGTCGTTCACATGGATCACCGCGATCTGATCTAATCCCAGCACATGGTCAAACTGCGCCAGCACACCCTCGTAATCATTCACCAGATCATATCCCGCATCGTTCACATGGCAGGTATCGAAGCATACCCGCAGTCTGTCCTTCCGCTCTACTCTGTCATAGATCATGCGCAGCTCCTCGAAAGTTCTGCCAACCTCACTGCCCTTGCCCGCCATAGTTTCCAGGGCAATCCTGACCTTGCTGTCATCTGCGTCAAGCACCAGGTTCAGTCCCTTTGCGATCTGCTCCACAGCTTCTTCCACACCGGCACTTAAGGAAGATCCCGGATGCAGCACCAGTACCCTGCTGTGAAAGGCTGCAGCTCTTTTTACTTCTTTTGCCAAAAATTCCACACCAAAGTCAAACATTTCCGGCTTCTCCATATTTCCCAGGTTGATAATATAGGGAGCATGAATGACGATCTCCCGGATGCCTGCTTTTTTGGCATAAGCAAGCCCCTCATCAAGTCTCAGTTCTCCGATTTCCTTGCGTCTCGTGTTCTGGGGTGCCCCGGTGTAGACCATCAGCGCATTGGCACCGTACTCTGCCGCCTCCTTCACAGAACCTAAAAACATTTCTTTTCCCGACATTCCCACATGGGAACCTAATACTATCTCCGTCATGATCTCTCCTTATTTGGATTTTTTCAAATTCGTTTTTCTTATAGTTATCAGTTAGGCACTATCCAGAAGTTTTTACAAAATCTTGTATTGAATTCTACCGGATCAAAAGCAACCATGCCATTCCATAATAAGTCACCACTGCCACCAGATCGTTTACCGTGGTGATCAGGGGACCGGATGCCACTGCAGGGTCTACCTTGATCTTATGGAAAAACATGGGGATCACCGTACCTACGGCACTGGAGATTGCCATGGCCACTAAGAGGGAGACTCCCACGCAGCCGGAGATGCCAAAGGCTCCCATCCAGGTATAACCCTTGAAAAAATGTACATAAACACCAAGGCACAGAAGCGCCATCACGCCCAACAAAATACCATTTAAGGAACCGGTCTTTACCTCCTTGACCACCAGCTGGAACTTCTGTTTTCCCGTCAGATTTTCATCCATCAACACACGGATCGTCACTGCCAGGGACTGGGTTCCCACATTTCCCGCCATATCCAGTACCAGTGACTGGAAGCAGATTACGACAGGCAATACCGCCACCACATTTTCGAATAAACCTACCACCGACGACACTCCCATGCCCAAGAACAACAGGATGATCAGCCAGGGCAGTCGCTTTTTCATGCTTTGAAGCGTGGGCTCCTTCAGATCCTCTTCTGCGGTCAGACCTGCTAACTTTGCATAGTCCTCGCCCATCTCATTGTCTACCATTTCGATCAGGTCTTCGGATGTGATGACACCGAGGATTTTCTTATCTTCTGACAATACGGGAATCGAGTCCTCCGCATAATCCAGGATCCTGTCCATACAATCATCGATCTTCTCATGATCGGTCACATAAGGATAAGATTTCAACACCAGATCTTCCAGATGCGCATTTTCCCTTGCCCGGATCAGATCCTTCAGATCGATGGCTCCGGCGAAAACACCCTTTTCATCTACCACATAGATGGTCATGATATTGTCGTTTTCTCCTGCCTGCTTCACCAGCTCGCTCATAGCCTGCTTGATGGTCAGATCTTCCGGGATGCAGATGTAGTTCGTTGTCATGCAGCTGCCGATCTCTTCCTCATCGTACGACAGCAGCATCTTCACATCTTTTTTGGCGTCCTCGTCCAGCATCCGGACAATCTGTTCCTTCTCCTCCGGATCCAGATCTTCCAATAAGTCAACAGCATCATCGGAATCCATCTCGGAGATCACTCTCGCAGCACTCTCCACGGACAGTTCCCGGATATACTTACGGGGTTCTTCAATGTATTTGAAGATTTCTGCGACCTTCTGCGCTCCCAACAGGTGATACAGGCGCTTGCGTTCTTCCTCTGTCATCCCCGCCATCATATCGGCAATATCGTTCTTATGATAATTTAAGAGGAAATCCAGGATCTCCTCATCCGTTTTCTCGCTGCGGAATAATTCTGCCAGTTCGGAATATTTCTTGTTCATAGTCTAAGTCTCCTTTCTCGTTCTCATCTTTTAAATGCAACGTAAAGGGCAAAACAAAAGAAGCATCACACGATGCTTCCTCTGCATAAATCTCTATGCACAACAAATCAAAATACGGCCGTCACTTTCCACAGACAGCTGTACCCTGCTCGCAGGAAAAAGCACCGTGTTTTCTACTTCGCCCATAACCATCGCAACTGTCCATGAAATTCACCTCCAACTTGTTTTTTCCGTGGTTATAGTAGCACTGTGCCATTTATTTTGCAAGCTGTTTTTTCAACCCTTTAGTAATGAATCACCAACATTCTGCATTCTTCGCAACATTCTGCTTCTATTTGTGTTCTGTGACTGGGTTTGAGCTTTGTGATCTCTACAAAACCATCTGCATTTTTTGCATTTTCAAATACTCCGGGAACTTCATTTGCGAAGCTGAAAGCTCCATCCTTACTGCTGAATAAATAACCTTTTCTCATTTCTTTTCCACAATTTGAGCACTTCATATTCTAATCCTCCGCAACCATTTTTCTGCTTAGTTCCAGCGCACTTTTTAACTGACTTTCAAACTTTTCTGCCTGTATCAGGGCAATGCCTTCTTCATCGCCCAATACCACCAGCCGGGAACCCTCCTGCAATCCATACTTGTCTCTCGCCTCTTTCGGAATTACAATCTGTCCGCGATTGCCCAGCTTTACCGTTCCCCATAAAAATTTTCCTTCCGGTGGCGGAGCAGCCAATGCCATGTTTCCTCCTCTCACCCAGAGCATACCAAATCCATGGATAGAACTCTATACATAACTGTAGGCAATTACGCAACCTACCGTAGCAACAGCGGGTTTTCAGGGTTTCTTGAAATTTAAATGTTAACGTTAAATTGAATCCTATCAGCGTTACTTTTGTGCTACTATAATAATATGTATTGGCAGGAAAGTAAATATCGTATCACATTTGTATGAAAGAGCAAATATCGACTGCGCAAAGGTAATTTCGCCAAAAGGAATAAACTCTGCTGAAATTTTTATTTGTTGGATCCTCAAATTCCTCTTTATATTTGTATTAATTTAAAATGCTTAGTAAATCAGAAAAATGCCTTAATGAATATGTTGATTTCTCATAAGCAGCTGCCGTTCCAATTCCAGCGCTTATAAAGCCCCCCTTCACAGCTGCCTCGATACCAGCATATGCATCTTCCACTACGAGGCAATCTCCCGGTTTCTCATTTAGCATCTGTGCTGCATTTAAAAATACTTCCGGATTCGGTTTTGATTTTTTTATATTTGTTCCGTCACTTACCGCATCAAAGTAGTTTTCAAGCCCAATTTGTTTCAAAATACGCTTTGCATTTTTGCTGCTTGAGCCTATTGCCAGTTTATAACCTCTGCTACGAAGCTCTGATAATGTATGGGATACCTCAGCTTCCAAATCATCCGGAGACATGTTATGGAGCAGTTCGATATATTTACGATTTTTATATTCAGCAATTTTTTCTTTCTCTTCCAAAGAATAACTCTTATCTGATTTTTCTAAGATTATCTCAAGACTATCCATTCGACTTACCCCGCGAAGGCGTTCATTAACGACCTCATCAAAGTAAACTCCAAGGTAATCTGCCGTCTGTTTCCATGCTTGATAGTGATACTGATCCGTGGAACAAATTACACCATCCAAATCAAAAATGACAGCCTTTATCAATTATTTCACCTCCTGTTTCACACGACTATTCGGAATATGAGAAAGTTTTTTATCTAATTCCTCTTTGATTTCATCCGATACCTTCATTACAGAAAGCATATTTCGAAATGGAATATGCTTCATAATCTCCATCTTATTCTTTGGCTCTTTTTCAACATTCTCTGCTTTCGGTGCATGATCTGCCGAAGACATAAATTCTTGAAAAATCTTGTTTCCTTCAGGGCTCTCTGCAATACAGCCTATGGTGCAATCAATGGACAGAAACGGTAATCTGTCTCCTGTGATATGCGCTTTAACTATAGGCAATCGTTCCCCTTCGGGTCCACACGTTCCCATTACATCTGCCAACCATGAAATGCTGTCATCCACCCATTGAACCACCCGGCTGCTAATTTGGCTGCCGGGAGTTTCCAAACTTGGGTCACATGTAGAAAATGCATGACAACCATGACTATAAATATGGCTTTCAAAAGAAATATCCTTTTCTATTAATCCTTCCATAAATTTAACGGAATTGATAACCGGTACCACTTCATCTGTCCTTGATGCAAACAGGAACACAGGCGGTGTGCGGTCATCTATCTCTGCAATCGTATCAGGTGCAGTAGGATTACATCCTTTCACATCTTCTCCTGTGACTGCATAACCCAAAATTACGGCATTGGGGCGCTGATTTGCCATAGTGGCAGCCGCAGCAGCCAGGTGTCCCCCTGCCGAAAATCCAATGACCGCCACTTTTTCTGTATCTATGTGCCATTCCTTTGCGCAGTTACGAATATAAGTTATAGCCTCTTCATAATCCAAAAGTGGCTGGGGCCAAGATGCGTATTGTTTTACAGAATAACGGAGAATACAAACCTGGTAGCCCGCTTTTAAATAGGGCATAGCCACCGGATCCGCCTCCCTATCTGAGCAGAATTCATAGGCGCCTCCCGGCAGGATGAGAATACAGGGTCTTTTGGTCAGTCCCCGGAATTCTCCTCCCGTTTCCTGCAAATAAGCAGTCAGTGTAACTTTTCTTTTCTCACTCAATACAATTTGTTCAATTTTCATCACATTCTCCTCTTTCAACCAGTCTATTCCACATTACCTTTTCCATATTTTTCAGTACGGGTATCTGAAATCACGCCGCTCCAATTCAATCCGTAACCATAGTCATAGATATGTCCGTCCGCATCTATATGGCAATCCATATCCAACGGTACATCCTCCTGCTGTAACTCTACTGCTTTCATATCCCTTGGCATCTGGAATGCCAGAAGACCGGAGGGCTCATATACCCCGAATACTGCCTCTATTAACACTTTCGGATCCAGACCGAAATGCATCAGTATGCCGTCACAGTAGGGTTCAAATTCTTTCATCACTGCCGGTCTGTCAATCTGCCACAGCACAATAACTGGCTTTTTCCCCATGACCTGACGCACCTTTATAAGTTCCTCCACTTCAAAGGCATTTGCTGTATGAACTGTTTTCCCACGATAGCTTCGATTGGTAAAATTCTCAAGCGGATCTCCTCCGGCAATACTAATCTCCCGGGCATATTCTGCTGTGTAATCACCATACTGTAAGCTGATCGGCACATATCCATTGCCGCCGGTTTCCGCATCCTTTACATCATATCCATCATTTGCAATAGGATTGAACATAACAACAAGTGCACAATCTGCTTCGTCCGGATTATCTGTCGTCTGCGCATAAGGGTCTATGTATTGCGATGAAAACGCGTGTCCTCTGTGAGCCGGAATATCTCCAAAGGGTGTAAACTTAGAAAGGAATTCTCTCTGAGGGTAGTAAATTCTACATCCTTTTTTGAGTGGCAAAACACTATTATGGTTTTTCAGCATTACCACGGACTTTCGCTGTGCAGAAAGTCCTTTTTCTCTAAGAACCTTACTTCCCACTTTTTCTGCGGATTTCTCCTCTTCCAAATAAGGATTCTCAAACAAGCCAAGCCGGAACATATTGGTAAGGATCCGCACTGCAGAAGACTCCAGTCGTTTTCTCATAACATTTTCACCATATTTTCTGACTCCCATGTCATAAGCTTTCAAGATGGGTTTCGGATTCATTACATCACCGAATTGGTCTACACCAGCCTCAATCAGTTTGAGAAAACGTTCTTCAATCGTCAGCTTTTCAGTTCCCCAGCAGTTCCCCTTTCTTTCTCCTATATGTTCCGCTTCATCTTCCGTAATACTAAAGTCTGTACAAACTACTCCTTGGAATCCAAATTCCTCACGTAACAGATCCGTAATCATATACCTGCTATAATTGTTGCCAACATTTTCTCCATATTTTTTATCCTGATTCCAACTAATAGCATAATATGGCATAATTGCGGCTGCACAATCTGTCCCATCTTCCAAGGAAAATGCTCCTTCTGTAAAAATTTTCATTTGATTCTTCAAATTATCTCCCGGGTATACGGAATATTTACCAAAAATATGATGCGAATCCCTTCCACCTTCCCCGGTTCCTCCGCCAGGCCAATGTTTCGGCATAGCAATCATACTGTCATATCCCCACGCACCTTCTACCTGTCTTGTCTGATCGGTTGTACTCTGAAGACCGTCACACACTGCACGGGACATATCCTTTGCCAGATCCGGTACTTCTCCAAATGTAGTAGCGAAACGGCTCCAGCGGGGATCTGTTGCCAAATCTATCTGGGGGGATAAGGAAGTAGGCATACCCATTGCTCTGCTTTCTACTGCTGCTGCATGTCCGTATTCCTTTGCAATCTCCGGGTCAAAAGTGCAGGCAATCCCCAGCATCTCCGGCCACACCGAACAAAAAGAATCCCCCTTGAACAGTTCGATGCTTCCAGCCGCGTGGCGTGGATTGGTACTGTTATTACACGGAATAGCAAACGGTTCCTTCTCACATTCCTGCTGTATATTGTTGTTCCATCGAACCGCATTACGTACATCTGAGATTTCTATCATTAAAAACTGTCGTAAAAAATCTTCCTTTATTCCCTTTTTCTGTTGATCTGACAGTTCCCATGCTTCGGCACCGCTATCAGCAAACTCGACACCATCAACCGTAGAATATGCTCCCAGAAATTCGACTGTCTGACCCGGAATGGACTGTTTTCCCGCATGCATCATTAGTCCTATAATTTGTTCTTTAGTCAAACGTCCTGCCAAATCTTCTGCACGTTCCTTTGCCGGCAGTCTCCAATCTTCGAATGGATGCAGTTCACCATCTCTTGCATGATCTTTAAATTTCTTTCCGTCAACCACCAAAATTGGCAAACCCGACTCCCTACTCATCCCCAGACGAGGACCATTTTCATTTTCAACATAGATAATTTCCGGTAATTTTTTCATTCTCATTTTTTTCTTTCCTCCTTAACGTCTATATCATTTAACTCCGGTCTCTGTATAAAACGACTTGTAATGATTGCAATCCCAAACAGAACAGCAGACATGTAAAAGCAATTACGATAAGCCATAAAGCCTGCCTCCGTTTCCGACATTCCTTCACTCGCAGCCTTTGCAGTACCAGATGCAATAATGCTTGAAAAAACTGCAATAGCACAAGAAGAAAAAACCTGTTGTGCAGAGGTCGAAAGCGACATTACTCTTCCTGACATTTCCCTTGGAGCAACTTGCATTAAGTGTGTGTTATACTGTTGATTAAATGCCGCTCCAATACCCATAATAATCATACTTGCCACAAAACATGGAATAAGTGCTGCCCGAGTTCCCTGAGCCAATAATAACATTGCAATAATACTTCCAAATAATCCCGTGGTAACAAGAGGTTTTAATCCTACACGATCAAACCAGTGACCTACAATGGGTGCAAAAACCAAGTTGAAAACTGACTGGGGCAGCATTAGCAAAGCACTTTGCATAGAGGTAAAACCTGCTACCTGCTGTAAAAACAATGGTACAAGATACAGTAGCCCAAAATAAAGAAACATATTAATCCATTGAGTCATAATACTACAAGTAAAATTAGAGACTTTAAAAACGCGAAGCTCCCATAAGGGTTCTTCCGTATGTAATTCCACATAGATAAATATAAAGAGCAACACTAAACCTGTTCCAAGACAAATCAATACTGCCGGTTTTGTCCATCCCTCACTGGCTAAACTAATACCGTAACATAGAAGTGTGAATGCAGATGGAATCAGCAACATTCCTGCCTTATCTATTTTCTTTCCCTCCTGTGTACACTCTGTTGAAGGCAAAAATTTAAGTCCAAGGATAATAGCTAATATACCTAACGGAATATTGATCAGGAAAATCCACCGCCATGTTGCTACTGTCAAAAGCCACCCTGCCAGCACAGGTCCCAGAGACGGAGCTACCATTGTCGGAATAGCTACCATTCCTGTCACAACCCCCACCTTATCCGCAGGACTGATTTTAAAAGACAAGGAAAAAGCAATTGGCATAATCATCCCACCGCCTAGACCTTGCAAGATCCTACAGCAAATCAACATCCCTGGAGAAATGCTGACTGCACACAGGCAGGATCCCAGCACAAAACATAGTAAACATGTAAGAAAAACTTTTTTATAGCCAAAACGATCCGTCATCCAACCCGAAAGTGGTATTACTGCGACCTGCGCAAGCGTATATGCAGATACCACCCATTGAATCATTACATTCGTGGTGTTCATCTCCGTCACCAATGTTGGAATGGCGATGTTGACAGCTGTATTGTCCATTACAATCATAAACATCCCGATTATAACCGAAAGGAGCATAATTAAAATTGCTCCTGTTGAATTCTTTTGTTTCGCACACATAGATTTCCTCCTTAACCCTTAACTGCACCGACAGTAAGCCCTTTTGCAAAATATTTTTGAAGGAATGGATATATAATCATTACCGGAACTATTCCAATGACCGCAATTGCCATCCGAATCGTTGTTGTCGGCAGATGTACATTTTTAACTGCCAAATTCGCATGTTGCGATAAAAACTGGCTATTCTGAAGCATACTGTTAAGTACGTTCTGAAGACTCATCTTATTTGATTCTGTAATATAATAGAGGCCATTCGCCCAGTCATTCCAGTAAGCAAGTCCTGTCATCAGTCCTATCGTAGCCATAACCGGCTTTGATAAAGGTAAAATAAGCATCCAATAAATTTTCCACTCTGTCGCGCCATCTATTTTTGCGGATTCTATCAAAGATCTGGGGATACTGTTCTGAAAAAATGTCCGCATAATCATTACATTAAAACCATTTAGAAGCAGTGACGGAATTAACAGTGCCCAAAGCGTATTCTTGATATGTAATAATTGGGTATAGACCAAATAGGATGGCACCAGTCCTCCATTAAACAGCATAGTAAAAAGTACAATAAACAAAAATATCTTTCTTCCCGGAAGATAAGGATTTGACAATGGATAAGAAAGCATGCTTGTCATTATTAAACTTGCTGCGGTACCCACCGCCGTAACTAAAATAGTAATGCCATATGCATGGAAAATATATTCCCGACTTGACAGAATATATTGATAGGCATCTAAACTGAATACCTTAGGAATAATTCGGTAACCATATTGTACAACCGCATTATCATCTGAAAGAGATGCACTCAGCAAAAGCAAAAAAGGGAAAACACAAATGATTGTAGTAAAGGTGAATACAATATATGATACTATTCTTGCCTTTTGATCATTTTTTTTCATTTTTTATTCCTCCTTTCCCTAAAACAATGCATTTTCCGGATCAAAGTGTCGAACAATCAGATTGGAACCAAGCACAAGAATAAAACCAACTATGGACTGATAAAAACCTGCTGCCGAAGACATACCGATATCTCCAAGCTGAATCAGCCCCCTGTAAACATAGGTATCAATGGTACTTGTAGTTGAATATAACATTCCCGAATTCATTGTCACCTGGTAGAACAATCCAAAGTCTGAATAAAAGATTTTTCCGATTGCAAGCAATACCATCGTGATTATCACCGGCCGCATCTGGGGAAGTGTGATATGAAACACCCTCTGTATAAAAGATGCTCCATCTAACATTGCCGCTTCGTGATATTCTCTGTTAATACCTATCACAGCAGCAAAATAGATAATGCTCATTTGCCCAACACCCTTCCAAGCATTAATAAACACCAAAATGAACGGCCATGCATTTGGTGTACTGTACCAGCTAACCTGTTCCAAGCCCAACCCCGGCAAAATAACTGAATTGACAAACCCATTATCCGAGCTTAAAAAAGCATACGCCAGATAAGAAATAATAATCATAGACACCAGTGAAGGCAAAATCAGCACTGTTTGAAATATTTTGGAAAAAATTTTTTGGGTAATCTGCTCCAACAAAATAGCAATTATGATTGCCAAAACAGTATTCACCACAATAAATACTACATTGTATAATATTGTATTTCTCGTAATAATCCAGGCATCTTTTGTCTGAAAGAGAAAGCGAAAATTTTTTAATCCCACCCAGTCACTTCCAAGAATTCCTTTTGTATAATTTACATCCTTAAAAGCAATTGTCAGACCAAACAGGGGGAGATAATTATTAATCAAAAGATATACTAATCCCGGCACCATCATAAAATACAAGGGAATAAATTGTCTCATATTTCGCCTTCGCATTCTCTTTTTAGTGTTTGCGCCTTCAACCGTTGTCGTTAGCATCATTGTATAACTCATACAAACTTGTACCTCCTTCATCTTGATGATTGCATTTTAACAACGAAACTGAGTTGTTTTCTGCAACAATTCCGCTTTTTTTGTAACTTGAATCCGACATTCTCAGAGCGAGTCTGATTTGTGTTGTAAAAATGGCATTAGAGTATTATATTTTCCCTTTAAACCATGATATAATTAGTTTTATAAATAGAAGAAAAATGCCAAAATGAATAGAAGGAAAATAAGAGTGAAGAATAACAAAACAACAATCTCACCAGCACACAATTCCCTGCGATATCGACTGATTCTCATGCTTATCTGTACCATGCTTCCGCTAATTATCGTTGTTTTATTAAATGTTTTGTGTGCAATAAGAGTTATAGAAAGCAAGACCGCCCAGCAATACCGCAATGAATTGTCTTATTATCTGAATCAGCTGGACTATGATATGAATAATGTAGATAGATATCTGGCCAAACTCAGCAGCAATAATGATGATATTGTTTTTCTGCAATATGGCGCTGACGAAGATACTCGCAAATTAGCTTCCTTGTCCCTGCATAATACACTTTCCACTGATATTGTGTCCTATGCACCAATAGAAGGCGTATTTCTTTATTCTTCTGAAGAAAATCTGTATATTTCCAGTACAGACTCCTCTATGCCCATTCTGGAAAATCTCTGCTATAACCAGAACACCGGAGGGAAATGGAAGCTTCAATCTTTTCCGGGTGGTCTTTATCTTACGCACACATTTTACAATGAATCTCTCCTCTATGGAGCATGGTGCAAAACAGATACTTTACTAAAGAATATCAGCTTTTCTGACGAAGGTATTCTGATATGGGCAGATGAAACAGGAACTGCTCTTAGCCCGATAGACGACTGTATTCCCAATTTTTCTAAAGGATATAACCGGTATTACCTCATTAATGGAACCCCTTATTATGTGGTCAGTGCGGACTCTCAAAATGGAGATTTTTCTCTGGCTGCACTAATTCCTGTTTCATCTGTTCTGCGGGAATTTAAAGCCATTACGTATCTTGATCTGCTTCTCATTATTGTGTCTGTATGCCTGTTTCCAATTTGGTATATTCTCTTACAGCGTTGGATTATTTTTCCGGTTAACAGACTTACTAATGCCATGGAAAAATTAGGGAAGGGCAATTTTTCTTTTCGTGTGGAAGAATGTTCTGGGATTAGTGAATATAGACTGATGAACCAAACATTCAATGCTATGAGCGGAGAAATTGAATCTTTGAAGATTGATATCTATGAACGTCAGGTTGAAAAACAAAGAATTGAATTAGAGAAGCTACAAATGCAAACTAATCCACATTTTCTTATGAACTCCTTAAACATCATTTATAATTTGGCCAAGAATAAAAACACAAATTTAATTCAGGACATGTCTCTTTGTCTGGTGGAATATTATCGCTATATCACTCAAAGTGACCGTCCATTAGTCACCATCCGAGAGGAATTGTCCCATGTTCAGAACTATCTTCACATCCAGGAAATGCGTTTTTCAGGGAAATTCAGTTCCAGCTTCATTATTAATGGCAAATTGTTTGATGCCTATTTGCCACCTATGACTGTCCAGATTTTTGTGGAAAATGTGATAAAACATGCCCTGATGCCGCTATCACCCATTCATTTGGATATTCTTGTCGAGGATAGTATCCTATATCCGGGAGAATCCTTTACAGTAGAGATCAGAGATAGTGGTCCCGGTTTTAAAGAGGATATACTACAAAAGCTTCTACACAAAGAACGATGTTCTTCTGAAGGTCATGTAGGAATCTGGAATGTTCAGCAACGGCTTTCTATTATTTATGGTGATGCTGCTTCCATATCCTTCAAAAATGCTCCAAGCGGTGGGGGAATCGTCACTATATCCCTTCCGTTACAGATAACACCCGAAAATTCTATTTTTTAATGTCCTTTATACAGGTAAAGATTAACAAAAAAACAATTGCCACCTTCCGGTAGTGGCAGAATGGAGTCAGCATGTACAAGCTTCTAATCGTTGATGATGAACCTATTGCATTGGACGGAGTACTCAACTGTGTGGATCAGACACGTTTAAAAATTGATCAGATTTATACTGCCTCCTGTGTTTTAGAAGCCAAAGCTATTTTTAAAGACAATACTGTGGATATTCTGATATGCGATATAGAAATGCCCGGCGAAAACGGATTTGTATTGGCAGACTGGGTAAAAAAAAATTATCCGAACACAGCAACTCTTTTTCTTACTTGCCATGCAAAATTCGATTATGCAAAAAGAGCTTTAGAGCTTGGAAGTTTTACTTATCTCCTGAAACCGGTAACTCCCCAAGCTCTTACAACCGAGCTTGCCCGAACCATAGGATATCTTGATAAAACAAAGCATATGCATCATTTACAGGACATGGGTGTCCAATATTACAGACAGATTAGCCTAATCAGCGACAAATTCTGGTGCGATATTCTGAACGGAAACATCGCAAATGATGAATATAATATCCGATCATATGCCCAATCCCATAATATTCCGCTTCCTCCTGATGGGAAGTCTTTTCTTCCTGTTCTTGTCGAACTTCAGGACTGGGAACATCGTATTTCAACTGAAGATTTTCCTACAATTCTCTTTGCCCTCAGAAATCTGACTTCTGAATTAATTTGTGAAAATTTAGAAAGAGCCTTCACTTTTTTGACTGCGGAAAATCATATTGTAGCACTCGTACTCTGTTCCAACACCCCAGAGTATTTAGAGCAAAAGTGTTTGTCGCTTATTGAATTCTGCAACATCAGATTAGGCATTGATATCTGTTGTTATCTTGCAAACCCAATTTTTCTCACCGATATCCGCACATGCGTAGCAGAGCTGAAAAGTCGGGTTGCAAACAACATTGCTTTCAAAAACCATGTTTTTTCTGCACAGGTAATCCGGTCTTCCAACCCTGATTATGTGCCGCTGGATATGAATCTTTTAAAGACTATGCTCTCAAGTAATGAGTATCCTTCTGTTATACACAAAGCTCAGTCTCATCTTAGGGAAATGGCTGAAAATGGAACCCTTAGTGGTGATACCTTTCGCCAATTTAGTCAGGACTACATCCAGCTGATTTTTGTATACTGTAATGATAATGGTATACAGGCACATTCCCTTTTTCATACAAAAGAAGCACATTCTCTTCTGTCTGAAACACCAAAATCACTTGAAGAGCTGGAGCAGTGGACAGAAAAAATCATGCATATAGCCACTGATTACATCGAATCTGTCAACAACTCGGATAGTGCCATATCAAAAATTAAAGATTATATAGAACTTCATCTGTCAGAAGATATTACTCGTGCCGATCTTGCAGAGCTGGTTTATCTAAATCCGGATTATATGAACCGTCTTTTAAAAAAGGAAACCGGGAAATCCATTACCGAATATATTATGTACAGAAGATTGGAACGTGCTAGATATTTAATTGAGCATACTAATATGAAAATCAGTGTAATTGCCCAAAATGTTGGTTATACGAATTTTTCCTATTTTCCTAAAATTTTTAAACGGGCCTATGGATTAACTCCGGAAGAATATAAGCTCAGCCATAATCACACAGAATAGTATGTTTTTTCAAACCGAGCTACAAATGTCTGTTTTGTGTCAGTTAAAAGTAGCATTATTGACAGAGATAGCTACTGGAATTTGTTATACTTAACCCATGGAAAGCGAAGTTACGTTTTCAAAAAGGAGGGTAAAAACCATGAAAAAAATGATGAAAAATGTCATAAGTGTATGCTGTATTCTTGCCATCACTTTCTCCACACTGATTGGATGCAGTTCCAGCACACCCGACACAACTTCTCCACAATCAGAGGATGCCCCATCTGAAGAATCAGCCAATCCTTCTCATATCAGAATGGCATTTCTGTATATTGGGGAAGAACCAGCAGATCTCCAAATGGTTCAGGATGCAGTAAACAAAATTTCTATTGACGAAATTAACGTAGAAGTAGAATTTGTTCCTATCAGTCTCTTCCAGTATGGAGATCAATTAAACCTGATGATTTCAGGTGGTGAGCAACTGGATGTAGCTGCTGCCTTTCCTTCCCTGTCAGTTTTATACTCCAAGGGTCAACTCATGCCCCTTGATGATCTCATCACCGAATATGGACAAGGATTAGCGGAAGAAGTGGGGCAGGACTACTTAAATGGATGCCGTTTGGGAGGAGAAATTTATGGTATTCCCATTCTGTGCGGCTTCGCCTATAGTTCAGGTCTCAGTTATTCTGTCGACCTTGCAGAGGAGCTTGGCATCGACATGAGCAACGTCACATCTCTTGATGATTTAGATGCGATTCTGGCAGAGGTTCATGAAAAAGATCCTGATATCTATGCCATTGCTGCAAAGTCCACTTCTGCCTCATTAGTGAATCAGATGCTGACCTGTGATATGCTTTCCGATTCTATTGGCGTTCTGATGGATCCTGAAAACGGAACCACCATTGAATCACTCTATGAAACTGAGACTTATAAACAGCTTGCTCTCAAAGTACGTGACTGGTATGAAAAAGGTTATATCATGAAAGACCAGGCTTCAACTTCCGAAACACTGTTATCTTTAATTGCAGCAGACAAGGCTTTCTGTGGAATCACCAACTACACTCCGGGCATTGAGATGGAACAGATGTCCTCAACAAATGGAAAACGTGTAAAGGTTATTCCGCTTTCAGATCCTTTGGTAAGCTCCACATCTGTTTCAGTTTCCACCATGTGTATTCCTATCACATGCAGCGACACAACAGCAGCAATGAAATTTCTTAATCTGCTGTATACAAATGCAGAAGTTATTAATCTCATTGATTGGGGTATTGAGGGTGTTCATTATGTAAAAAATGAAGATGGTACAATTCGCTATCCTGATGGTGTCACTGCTGAAACTTCTACGTATAACATTGGAACTCAGTTTATGAATGCAAATGAGCTCTTAAGCTATGTGTGGGAGGGTAATGACCCTAATCTCTGGCAGGAAAAAGTTGCTTTTGAAGAAAATGCCATTGCTTCCAATGCACTCGGCTTCAATTTTGATTCTTCTTCTGTCAAAACGCAGATGACAGCTGTGTCCAATGTTATTAATCAGTATGAAGATGCCTTGGGAAATGGTACTGTAGATGTTGAATCTACTCTTCCGCAATTTATTAAGGCTTTAAAAGATGCCGGAATTGATGATATTATTACCGAGAAGCAGAAACAGTTTGATGAATTTTTAGCAACTAAATAATACCAGAATCATAAATCACCCCGGAAATAATGCACTGTCTGCAATATTTTGGGGGTGATTTTATTCAATATTCAAAATTTTTTAAATCCATGGGTAGAACTCTATACATAACTGTAAGCAATTACGCAACCTACCGTGGCAACTGCAGATTTTCAGGGCTTTTTATATGTCAACACAATCCCGGTTACAGATGCAATAAAGACAAATGGTGCGAGTCTTACGAAAAAGTATTCAAAACCATGCAGCAATGTCCCTGCAACTGCCAATTCCGGATTATTGAAATCCCAGTCCAAATAAGCACTCTGTATCATTGCAAAAGCAATAAAAACGATTACTATAATTACACATAACGTAACAAGTAAATAACGGATTGTCTTTCTTCGCGCGGAACTTCTTCTGACTCACTCAAACCGGGTTCTTGTACGGTTTCACCAAGTAAGATGCTTACAGAGGTGTCCAGTGCATCTGCCAATGAAATAAGCATACCGGAATCAGGAACCGATAACCCCTGCTCCCATTTAGCATAAGACTGTCTTGAAATTTCTACTACTTCTGCCACTTGTTCCTGTGTGAGTCCCTTCAAATTACGTAACATCACAAGATTCTCTGACAACATGATCACCACTTCCTTTCTGACATTTTCATTATAGGTTCTGTCGGATTAGATTTACACCATACAAACTTGTCAGCTTTTTCGGATCTGTGTTAACTTTGGTTGCTTTATCCATTCCTGTGCCATGTTGCTGATCGCCGATGCAAATTCATTTTTTACTTTTTCCTTATCATCTGCACCATCATATACGCTGTAATAAAAATACATCGTTGCATAAAATCGGACTGCGTTCTCTTCGGCATGCGCAATTCCCATGCCCTCAAATAAATCTTTTACATATGCGGCGGGTCCGGACGAAAGATATTGTTGATATAATCCCTGCATCTCTTCACTCCGAAACTGCTCTATTGTCAGCATCTTCCGAAACGATGCTGCGAAATCATCCTCCGTCCAGTATGCAAACATAGACTTGCTATATTCGACAAATTCCTCCAAAGACACTGTCTTGTACTGATCCGGCATACTCTCTTTATCATCTTCCGGCATGTCATACTCTGCAGCCTGCTCGCTGTCTCCCTGCTCCATCCGCTCTACAATGCAGTCAAAAATATCTCTTTTACTCTTGTAATGGCGGTATAATGCTCCTTTCGTCATGTCAAGCTCTCCGGTGGTCTTTTCATTCGCAAAAAAGTCACGCTATATCATACATCTCTCTGCAGATCTTTTTCCCGGTTTCCGTCCGAAAAATATTCTGATAGGTGTTCTGCAAGGTTTCTTCGGACAGTTCGTCCTCACACATGTTTACAAGGAAATCCGCTTCCACCAAAATCTGATAATCGATTCCATCTATATTATTGTAGGTATGATGATGGGCGATCAGATACTGTACCCGCTCGGAAACTTCTCTGGAAAAACCAAGCTCTGCCAGCAGCTTTTCGGCAATGGCCGGGCCTTCTTTTTCCTGTAATTTTCCGTTACAGTTTCCGTATTTTTCTTCACACAGATGGATGCCGATATCGTGAGTCAGTGCTGCTGTCTCCAAAATAAATAAGGTATTAGCATCCACATTCTCCATTTCCGCAATCAGTTTTGCATAGCTGTGTACCTTGCAAAAATGCTGAATGCGCTTTGCATCTCCATGGTAAAGTCCGATCATTGCCATATGTAATTTGTTGATCATTTTATTTTCCTCCTGCCTCCGAAATATCCTACTGAATCTTTGATACAATGCCTTCTTCCGTCAGTGTCTGCAAACATTCCTGTGCATCTTCATCATGCATCATCTGCCACACCTGCTCCATACCGGGTGCCAGCGGCTTCTTCAAAAACTCTTCTCCAGAGATCCAGTAGACCTTTCCCTCCTCGGATGAGATCAATTTTCCTTCATATTCCGACGTTTTATATAAAAAGCCCACATTCCTTATATCCCCTATCATCCAGTGATAAATGCCGGTCAGTCTGGGATTTTGAATCGTCAGTCCGGTCTCCTCATAGATTTCCCGGATCACCGACTCCCTAAAGGTCTCCCCAGGCTCCACATGCCCGCCGGGAAACGTCGTTCCCGAATAATTCTTCCCCACCTTGTCCAACGCCACCACATTACCTTCTTTATCATAGACCATACACATATTCATAAAAATCACTTTTTCAATTTCAGCCATTACTCTCACTCATTTCTCTAAGATAAACTTAATATAACATAATCTTACTATGCCGGCAAATCGAGTTAGTGTAACTTGAAAGTTAGTGAAGAAATGCTATCGAATCTCCGTAGCTCGCATTGGGGCTACTGGTTTCCTTTAAAACAGCCTTAAACTAATGGAAATGGTGG